>Ga0307515_10020328_pt1 | contig 11850 bp, 11 predicted proteins | sample 17_EM_MG_FD_194513 | JGI IMG/M metagenome (GOLD analysis project Ga0307515, IMG submission 194513) | Populus trichocarpa ectomycorrhiza microbial communities from riparian zone in the Pacific Northwest, United States - 17_EM | ecosystem: Host-associated > Plants > Roots > Unclassified | place...
TTAAAACATTTTACTTTCATAATATTTTGATATTTTGTTTAAGTTGAATTACTTTAAGTTAAAGATCTATTTAATCTTGACTATTTAGAAATATTTTAAATTTTGAAATTATATTTGTTTGACATTATGTTTGTATTGCATAATTTATAATTAATTTATCTTGAATTTGAATTATGTTTGTTGAATATATATATATATATATGAACAGTACAACCCCGAAACGGTACACCGAAACACTCCGAAACTGAAATATTTTATTCCAATTGAAAAAACAAAAACACCTACTGAAACAGAATTGACAACCTCAGTTAAACTAGCATAAATTAAAGAAGGGTATGCTGCTTAAACAATCGATGGTAATATGCTACCTAATAAAAAAACAAATCAAGAACTTGATCATATAATTTTTGGCCATTTGTATCGGTTAATCCAATCATTATGGGAATAATATTCAATGATATTGAATTGATTATGAGGGAAAACAAAGAAAGTTTCTCATATTTGAAATTGTTTGATTCTATAACAGAAAAATATGGTTATCAAAGTGTGGATTTACATCAAATTGGCACTTCATGCCAAACAAGATTATTCTATCTGATTAGTGTGATTGCCCCTATTTTATGATCTACTCAAGCTAGAAAGGACATCAATGGATGTGTCTTCTCTGCAAGGAATTTTCAAACCACCCATTGGATGACTAAAACCGAACTCCTCTTCAGCTTTATTAAGCAAATCTTGAAATGAAGGCTCCTTCAGATAGGACAATGGAACTACCGATCGCTTCTTCTCTATTTCACCGATGCAAACAGCTAAGAATCCTTTCGGTATATCTAAAGATCTTGAAGCACATCATGTACCTGGCAGTGACCATCATAGCAGAACATGGTTTTTTAAGTAATTAGCCTCAACATCTATTGCTGTAAAAATTGTAACAGCTAGAGGAACAGATCAGTGATTACACTAAATATTGTACGTCTGACTCTAAATTTTCCTTACTTTGCTTTAACTATACAGGTATGAACACAAGTTCTTAATATTTGACATGATGCAATCAAAGTAAACTTGACTTATTTAGGCCTTTGTCTGTGATGAACTGATGCCTGACACCATAAACATGTTTACTTTGTTGTTACTACAGCAACATATAAAAAGACTGCCAAAATCCAGTTTCAGATGAAGAGTTTTTTTTTTTTAATTTAGGTTATGGGGGAAAGTAATTAGAGCAATGATCATGGAGTAGCGCATTTAACGAACGTAAGACAACACGACAGAAATTTGCAAGAGAACAATATATAGCCATGAGAAAATTAAAGAACTCATTGATTAATGCATTCACTCTCAAATTTGAAATAAAATTTGAGAAGACAGCAATAGTACTGTGAACCATGTTCATTTCCCTTAAGGAAGAAAAAAGGTATCCGAGAAAAGGTCTGTGCATGGTAGTCTTAAGTCCTCAGTGTCTTATTTGCAAAAAATTTGCTTGAGTCAATCTACGCCACTATCTGCTTTCATGACTAACTTAAGCAAGAAATGACATCCATGAAAATCCCTTCTCTGCAAGGACTTGTCAGACCGCCCATTGGATGATCATATCCTAATTGTTCTTCAGCTTGGCTAAGCAAGTCTTGAAAAATAGGTTGGTTCAAGTATGGTACTGGAATTACAAATCGCTTCTTTTGGATTTCTCCAAAAAATTGTATTTGAGCTGAAATGCTTAGGAGGAAACATGAGCACGTCAGATTCATTTTTACAACAAAGTAAATGAAGATAAAGGAAATATGAAATTTACTATTCCATCCATTATATGTGACATGTCAAGTCTGCAATGATAAAAGTCCTATTTCAACTCATTTTCTCCCTTGTGCTAATTGAATGGATCAACTTTCCAGACTAGATTTGTCCTCCCTTGAGTCTCCATCTCCACTTTCCTTGTAGGGCCATGTCCAAGGCACTCTCACAGACATAGTAATGAAACCAAAGAAAATTATCAGTTCTGACAACAAATTTGTCTGGCAATCCAGTTTTCTGGGGACCATTGTTGAATAGTTGTTGTAGATGCTTACTTGTCAAGTGACCCATTTGGCCATTTATATCACAAACTACCAAACTGGATCGGCTTTTAGCCTTGTGTTCTTACACCTACCATATGCCAAGTAATCAGATTATGAAAGGATACAGGATTCTATTCTATGCTCCTGCATATTAAAATTCATATTGTGGCTGATGAGACTAAGACAGAAGCTTTTAAGTAAAGAACTTCCATGAGCAACTCAGAGCGCTGAAGAAGCATGGATCTTCTTATTGGGTCATTAATCGAACTAAGTGATCAAGCACTATAAAGTCAGACAAGCTATCCACACAATGCAGCCTCATAAATCAGATTGTAACCATAAGGAGATACTGCAGAAAATCAAGTTGTTAACTAAACGGATGGTGCCTACAAGCGTTCCTTCATCAACTATATCTTTTTACATCCATACAATTCATGCACTTCAAGGAAATGCAATGTCGTCGAAGAGTATTGCTCATTTGAACAGCATAACGTTTGAAGTGAGAAGAAAAAACATAACTGTAGCCTGTAGGAAACCCTTCCAAGGGAAAGATCAAGAAAAAATATATATTCTTTCTTTTTTGATTAACCAAGTCAGCAAAGTTATAAGTGAAAGGCAAGACATCAAAAGGAAAATATTTCTGAATCTCATGAACAAAAAAGTTTCAGTAATGCTTTCCTTTTCGTTTATACAACAAAGTTGGATCCATGGTTTGTGGAGGGGACAAATATTTCTCCTTCTCCAGGACTAGAGAGAGTAAATTCTGTACATGATATTTGGAATGTATTCTACATCCTACAAAATTGTTTTCTCTAATCTATGTTAGTCCTTCAAGCTAGAGGTGAGATCGATAAAGATGTCTTCTCGACAAGGGATCGTAAGGCCACCCATTGGATGTTCGAATTCCAAATTCTTCTTCAGCTTTACTTAGTAGGTCCTGAAATGAAGGTTGGTTCAAGTATGATACTGGAATCACAAATCTTTTCTTCTCTTCTTCTCCAACATATACTGCAATGTAGCCTTTTCGGACATCTTTAGCCGCAGATGATCCTCGAAGAATATTTTGCTTAACTTGAAGAATACGGGGCAAGCGAATAGCCATCATTTTGTTTGGATGTGTGTTAGAACAATCTGAAGATTATAAAGGTTTTAGTCAAGAGACGAGAGCTCTGATACTTGATGAGAATGTAAAGGCTGCAATTGTGTGTATATATAGATGAAGTAATAGGCAAGGAAAATCATTTTTTATGTGGCGCAAAGGCATTTGGATGGGGTCTGATGGAAGACATGAACTTATGAGGGATCACATGGTATTGTTTTCTGACTCATCATCAAGATGAGATCCGAAGCAAGTCCTTGATAATTAATGCTCGCGGTTTCCTGATTAAAACAGTTTGAAAAATTGCAGTAACATTTGGTTTTCCTACTGTGAAACATTTTCATTTTCCTGAGGACGAAAAAATGGGATTAGCAAAAGCATGTATAACTATCTACTTGAACTGTGTTAGCCTCTCAACAAAAAAGAAAAAAAGAGGAAGAAATGGCTTCAATGAAAATGTCTACTCTACAAGGAATTGTGAGATCTCCCATCGCATGATCATAATATCCAAATTCCTCTTCAGTTTGATTCAGGAAGTCTTGAAATATAGGCTGGTTCAAATATGATATTGGAAATACAAATCGCTTCTTTTGGATTTCTCCAACATAAACTGATGGGCAGCCCTTTGGCACATTTGAAGCTGCTTAGCTTCTTGCAGATGAAGACTGCGGACGAATTTGTTTAGCACGTACACTGGCAGTCGAAAGAAAACCCATTATTTCAAATCTAAGAAGACTTGTTAAGCAAAGGAACTTTTGATTCTAAAGGATGTGACGGCTTGAATTGCTCGTCAGCCTAATTAAGTGTGTATTATGGATGTAAGGTTTACATGATACAAAGCGCTTAATGCAAGAAGCTGGTCGGCAAGAGGCCCTTGAATGTGGAGTAGTCAAGAGATCAACTCATGAGTCATCACATGGTTTTGTCTCCAACCTAATTATCAAGCATACAGGTAGGACTGGCCACAATTCATTTCTGGGAAACGTTATGACCCCACTGCTTTATGAACTATATAGGTCTACTTCCATTCCAAGTTATTCAAGGAGGATGATATATACTGATTGTCCAATTGACAATATAAGCTTATATTTTCTTTCTGTTCTTCATATCTGAGACTTTGCCTGTCATTTATTTTGTAATTTTAAGGCAAGATATCCATTGAATTTTTTCTATTCAGATTATTCTATGTTTATCAAATTCAAAGATTTGAAGCTATAGTCCTTGCGTTATTTTCTTGGAAAAAAAAAACTAGAATCTAACTGCATGGAAAAGTACTTAGCAACTGGAAGCTCTGAGAGTTACACTCGTATCATTTCCGGCACACTAATTTCATATCAATGAAAAAACTTGTCTCTTCTTCCAAAAAATGAATAAACTTGGCTTGACAGATGACAGTGCACAATGAAGTTCACATGGCCTTGCCGGCTTGCCCTGCTGCCAGCACTGATGATTAGCCAACTCGATACATCATTGTACGGAGATGCTTTTACTTCGAGGAGGGATCACTAACAAAATCTAGTATGATAGATGATCGATCATTTTCAAGACGTCCCCCTTTGCAATGTGCCAAACATGGCCTTATACGTTTCACAGGAGGATTGCCCAGAACTTACAGTCACCCAACGCAGCTGGAGAGGACACAATGAAGTTCACATGGCCTTGCCCTACTGCCATCACTGATGATTAGCCAACTCGATATATCATCGTACGGAGATGTTTTTACTTTGAGGAGGGATCACCAACAATATCTAGTCTGCTAAATGAGTGATCATTTTCAAGAGGTCTCCATTTTTCATTTGTGTCAAACGTGGCTTTACACGTTCCATAGGAGGATTGCTTAGAATTTGCAGTCGGCCAAGACCAACCTCGTGGTTATATGGTTAATGGTATGGGTGTCAATTTGTGATCATCGAATGATTTGAAGTTAAATTTCTGCAGTATCTCTCTTTCATGAACATACGAGCTGAAATGCTTAACAGAACATAAGCATATCAGATTTATTTGTAATTAATCAAGTACAACGAAGTTGATGAAGATAAACAAATTATGAAATTTATCCATCCATTATATATGATCATGACATGTCAATTCTGCAATACGAAAAGACTTATTTCATTTCACTTTCTACCTTTTTGATAAACGAATGCATCAACTTTCCGGACTATATTTGTCCTAACTCCTAGTTAAGTCTCGATCACCACTTGCCCCGTGGGAGTTAGGACTAACGTACTGGGAACTCTCATAGTAACGAAATTATAAAAGATTATCACAGCAATAATTTCAGGGGACCGTTGTTGAACAGTTGCTGCATATGCTCTTCTTGCTAAATGGCCCTTATACATCAGTTGTTACTTAACTGGACCGGGTTTGGCCGAGTGCTCTGACACCTAGCATGTGCCGATTAATCAGATTAGGAAAGGATCAAGGCTTCTATTCTATGCTATTGCATATTAAAATTAAAGAGTGGCTGAGACTACCAGAGAAGTCTACAGCTGAATCTGTGCCTTTGGCTGCAGTAATTGTCCCACTCTACGTTGATGCTTTCAATAATAGATGATGAGAAAAGTAAACAGTAACAGACACCAGAAACAGTTCTTTAAAAAAATATATAACGTTGAAGGTGGCACCAGGAGATTCCAGCCTTCCAGTTCCACCATTTAAGTCTATCATCTTACAGAACAAGCCTCTTGAAGTTCCCAAGAAGCTGTGTTCCCTACTTAAAAGAGCATTTATTACCATTCAAGTGCAATGTGCGACGTGTAATGTGGATAGACAACACTTTAATTAGCAGGTGATGACAGTGCTTTGGTGTTCGGTCTTGTGTAATCAGACGTAAGATTGGCTGATTTTGGCTTTCGTCTGTCATGAACTGGTACACTAATAGCAGAATGATGTTTGCTTAGTTCAGTCCACTTACAAGACAATCTCTAGAACAACCAGCATATAGGACAGGAAAGGGCTACCACAAAATAAAATCCTGCCACTGAAGATTTTTTTTTTTGAGGAATATAATTCAAACAAAATGCAGTAACTCATGCAAAGGAAATTAACAAGAGAACAATAGAATATGATGGAAAACTTTCATTGATTAGTTCTAGCAATTTCCTAATTGAAATACAATCTGACCAAACGGCAATAGCATCCAGTTGTGCTATACCATGAAACAAGTTCATTCCCCTGAGGAAGAAAAAAATATGAAGAAACAAAGGTCTGTACATGAAACGCATTAATGTCATCATTACAAAACCGCGTCAGAGTTTTTCTATGCCATTATCAGCTTTCATGACTGATTTAAGGAAGAAATGACAAGATGAAAAATGTCTTCTCTGCATGGGATTGTGAGACCGCCCATGGGATGATGATATCCGAATTCTTCTTCAGCTTGACTTAGCAAGTATTGAAATAGTGGTTGGTTCAAGTATGATATTGGAATTATGAATCTCTTCTTTTGGATTTCTCCAACATAGACTGCAAGGCAACCCTTTGGCACATTTGAAGCTAGTTGGCTTGCTGCAGATGGAGATAGCTGAAGAATTTGCTTAGCACGTATAATAGCAGACGAATGGAAACCCATTATTTGATATGAATGAGAAGGAAATAGTTCTTGAGAGAGATGCTGAACAATTTTTGTTCTGAAGAACGTGAAGACTTGTGTTGCTTGTGAACCTAAATGTGTGTGTATTTATAAAGATGCAAGGGTATATTGCTAGAGATCCCCTAATGCATGTAGCCAGTGGTGCAGAGGCCCTTGCAAGAGGTCTAGTCAAGAAATTATCTCTTGAGCCACCACATGGTTTTGCCTTCTACCTAATCATCAAGAATACAGGTCTGACTGGCCACTATTCATTTCTGTGAAACATCATGACCCCACTGCTTCTACGAACTACTTAGGTCTGCTTTAATTTGAAGTTATTCAAAGAGGATAAATTAAAACTAGCAATCCAAATAAAAAAATAAACAGATATCTTCTATTTTTTTCTGTGCATCAGGACAAGCTTTAAGAATGAAATTCTGTGTGTTAAAAGCATGTCCTGTACATGAATTTTTGATTCAGATATGGATCTTTTTCATCAAATTCAAATCAATACAATACCTCGAAACATTTTCTTGGGAAAAATAAATAATACTGGAGTGGAATTTAATGGAATTGAGCTGACATCCTCAGTTTAAAGTCTATACCTGCATGCCAGATCTCTCTGCAATAAGTAGTATAGAACCTGAGAGTGGTAGCAAAGAACCTCAATCCACAGGTAATGAGAAAAGGTACTGGTATCATAGCTCGTAGGGGAATTGGAAACACAGAGACTTTAACTCAGCATATATGACATCCTGATTTTCACAAGTTCAATAATTGAACTTTCCGGAAAGACTACCATGAATGAAGCTCACATGGTCATGCCCTACTGCCAGTTCTCACCACTAGCCACATTAATACATCATCACACGGAGATGCTTTTTCTTCAAGAAGGTGCCAGGAACAGTATCTAGTATGATAGATGAGAGATGAGAAATCATATTCAAGAGGTTCTTTTTACCAATGTATTAATATAGCCTTATACGGACCTACCTAAAGATATTAAGATATTGTCACCATTACAGACCTGCGGGTACATGCGCAGTACAGAAGACAGACAGCCAAGAAAGACATTTCTCTGAAACACCTTCAATAGCTGTGATGGCACGAGTGTCTATTAGTTATTGTCGATAGATTTGAAGATAACGTTCAGCAGCATTTCTCTCTCCACGTAGAAACAATTGGTGAGTCAAGCTATGCAGACGATAAGGTTGAGTTTGAAACAAAGTCAGCAACACAAAGCCGTAGCTGCCAACAAGCAAATATGCGGGAGAAGATTATGGAAGATAGTGTAACTTGATATGTTAATCATTATCTAGTAATTTTAAAGTACTATAATTTAGCTATTATGTTATACTACAACTATATAAAAACTATCCTTGTATCTGACGTTGAGAGATAATAAAATATAGCATCTTCAACTCAATTATTGTTTGCCATATGGTATCAGAGCTATAAAAAAAGACTAACGTCTTCACATGGCTACCTCTTCTTCCTCTACAACCAACATTGATAATATCCCACCATCTCTCACCACAATCTCTCCCATGCCAAATATTTCTTCTATGAAACTGACAGCTGATAACTACCCTCTTCAGAAGGCACAATTAGTGCCTTATTTTCGTGGACAAGAATTATATGGATATCTTGACGGAAAAATTCCGAATCCCTTACCATTTATTACTACTATACATCCCGATACTAGAGAACTCACTCAAATTCCTGCTTATTCTCATTGGGTACGACATGAAAATCTTATTCTGAGCACTCTTACATCTTCTATAACTGAAGGTGTTCTCACTCAAGTGATTTCTTATACCACCTCTCATGTTGTTTGGCAAGCTCTTGCCGTTCATTTCTTTTCTCAATCTAAAGCTCGTATCATGCATATTCAGACCCAACTTGCTACAATTAAGAAAGGCAGTCAACCTGCCACTGAATACTTTCTATCTAACAAGAAATTAACTGATGAGCTTGTTGTGGCTGGTTAATCACTCCACTATGATGACATCATATCCTATGTTCTTGCTGGCCTAGGACACAATTATGATAGCTTCGTGTCCTCCATTTATGCACGAACAGATCAGGTCACTCTCGAGGAAGCTTATTCCTTGTTAATAGTAACAGAGGCTCCTAGCATGTCATCATCTGTCTACGCCAATCCCTGATATTTTATTAAATAATCGCTACTACCATTGTTAATAAAACCGTGTTTTTTAATAATTTTAAATACTTTTCTCTCTCTTGTATTATTTTTCAAAAACTTTTATCTGTATGATGTATAAGTAATCACTTTCAGGTCCTTTTCCCCTTTGTACTAAATATAGCCTTCTACGGTCTACACTATACAGAATATTAAGCTGTCTGTTACCGACACAGACCTGCAGGTACATTCCTAGCAGTGCTTACTGTCAACTTACAATAGTACAAAGGAAAACCTGTGTTCAGTAAAACGTTGGAAGATAGAGCTCCTCAGAATCTCTTTTCATGAACAAAAAATTGGTGGGTGAAGCTGACATGCCTAGCAGAGCATAATTAAGCATATCAGATTTATTTGTAATTGAGTACCACAAATTACATGAAGCCGAAACAAATATGAAAAATTCGTAAAACACATGCAACATGTCAACTCTGCAATGTAAAAGATCTAATTCAAATGGCATATCTGTAGAAACACTTTCCACCTTCCGCTAATTCGGGGCACCAACTTTCGTTACTATGCAGCTTGTCCTGCTTTTGGTCTCCATCGCCACTTGCCATAAAGGAGTAAAGGACTACCGTACAGGGGGGGCACTTACGGAATGAAGTCATTAAAATCATCAGTTGTGACAGCGGATTTGAGTGGAAATTGATATTTTTCATGAGGGACCATTGTCGAAGGGCTTTCGATGCTCAACCTACCCTAATGACCGCCTGGAGGTCACTTTTGTTGGCGTGAGCTGTCATTGAGTGATTATAGAATGAAGCTGTCATGAAGAAATTATAAGAACAATAGAGAGATCTTAGGAATCCCCTGATTTTAAGGGTCAAACATTATTTTTGCTTCTGATTGAGAGATCTTTGTGTGTTAATAGATTAGCAATTATTGTAAAGAAACACACAGAAATAAGAAATAAGAGATATATTTTCAAATACTGTCAACTTTTACATCTAGCATGTGCCAAAATTGACAAAAAATAATCCATTTGCGTAAAGATCAAGGCTTCTCTTCTTCTGCATAAATTCAACTCATGATTTGGCTGAAGCAATTAACTACAGCAATTCCGCTAAGGTAAAGGGTCCAGACTTTAATGCTTTCAATGATAAATTAATAATTTACTAATTTTCAGCAAAATTTGTATGTTTTGATCAGGAATGACAAGCATCATCAAAAAATAAATAATGAGATAAGTAAACTGTAGCAAACATTACAACCTGTTATGCACCAAAAATATGGTTGAAGCAGCACCAAGGAGATTCCAGCTTTTCATGACCAGTCTACTTATACAAGACAAGCACCTTGAAATACAAATGAAGCTCACGACTTGTCCCCGTGACATCCTCTCTAAGCCACTGGCTGAGCTGTCTCTAAAAAGATGCTAGGACTGTACTTACCACTCCTGTTTGCAGCACCACTTGTTTTTCATTAAAATTTAATGTTTTTTTTTATATATATTTATAGATAGTTTTGATATGATAATATTAAAAATAAATTTTAAAAAATAAAAACAATATTATTTAAATATATTTTTTAATAAAAACTATTTTAAAAAATAATATCTAACTCACTCGTAAACACCAATTAATAACCTGCAATATCTAGTGTATAATTCCTGAATCATTTTATTAAGAGCCCATGGCTTTTATGGTGCAAATTTTAGCTGCTGAAATGTCCACACATGCATGACAACTCATATCCAAATATAATTTTGAGGGAAGAAAGTAAGAATAGTTTGGATTAGTATTTTTTTTCTTATTTTCCTCAGTTATCTCATTGTATTGTTGTAATGATCCGGCTACCAACAATATCCTTTCTTATTTTAAATGGAAGAATTACTCCAGGTAATAACACTCTACACTTATGAAAATATTTGTCAATGTACAATATGACAATGGGCTTATTGTGTACGCAGGATATTAGGATATTTTGGTGAGTGGAATTGTTTAAGAAGAAGATATCTTGATTATTTTGTGGTCGAGAAACAGAATTCATACATAGATAAATAATATCATACTTGACAGAATTAAGATCATGCACAATGGAGTTGGAGCTCGTTTTTGTAATAGAACAGGATATGAATTTTTTTAAAAAAAAACAAAAATCATGATTAATGCTTGTCATTTCCAAATTGGAAGGTTGACAAAACTTTAATAACACAGTTTTCCAAAACTGTGAAACGATATTCATTTCACTGAGGAAGAAATAAAGCATCGACAATAGTCTGTACATGGTACTGATAAATGTCCTCTTCAATGTGTTCTCACAGAGGAAAAAAAACTGTATAAAAAATTGATCTTTGCCATTGTCTGCTTTCTCACGACCGATTTAAGCAAGAAATGACGTCAAGGAAAATGTCTTCTCTGCAAGGAATCGATCGTGAGACCACCCATTGGATGAACATATCCGAATTCTTCTTCAGCTTGAACTAACAAGTCTTGAAATGTAGGCTGGTTCAAGTATGAAGCTGCTTGGCTTGCTGCTGATGCAGAAAGCTGAAGAACTTGCTTAGCAGGCACAATTGCAGACAAGCGAAAACCCATTATATGGTATGAATGAAAAAGAACAAAAAATCTCAAAAGATTTGTTGAGCAAAATGGTTATCAAGATGTGAAGACTTGTGTTACTTGTCAGCCTAAATATACATGTATTTATAGATGTGAGGGCATTGTATTGCTAGAGGTCTTCAATGCAAATAGCCAGTGGTGATTAGACCCTTCGGTACTGAAGTGTAGTCAAGAGATTAGCTCATTAGCCATCACATGGCTGTCTTCAATCCAATAATCAAGAACACAGGTCTGTCCGATCACAGATTTGAACTTGTAATACTACCTGCGGCGAAACGCTGGTAACAAGCTAGTCCGTCTATAATATTAATATAGCCTGTCCTATGAATTCTTCTTTTCATACTGGCTTCTGTTTAGTCAAA
>Ga0307515_10020329_pt1 | contig 11850 bp, 6 predicted proteins | sample 17_EM_MG_FD_194513 | JGI IMG/M metagenome (GOLD analysis project Ga0307515, IMG submission 194513) | Populus trichocarpa ectomycorrhiza microbial communities from riparian zone in the Pacific Northwest, United States - 17_EM | ecosystem: Host-associated > Plants > Roots > Unclassified | place...
AAATAATTTTGGAAAATAAAAGAAAAAATAAATGCAAAAAAAATAGGAAAGTTGAAAAAAAAAGAAAAAAAACGAAAAAAAAAAGAAAAAAGGGAAAAGTTGGAAAAAAAATGCAAAAAAAAAAAAGAAAAAAAAAAGAAGGAATGCACTATGGATTACTGTTGTAATCCACAATACATTGTGTTTAGGAAACAGTGATTCTCCCACACCATTTAGAGTATTGTTAATATTTATTAAGGAAATATAAAATTTAAAGATACGGGACTAAACTGAAAAACATGAAAAAAAAACATATGGTTTTTCCAAGCTTGGGGATAATTATACATTTTGGTCCTCTAACTTTTCAAAGTATAAAGTTTCAGTCCCTAACAATAATTGAAATTCAAACTTCATTTTTTTATTGTGTGGTCCCTAATTTGAGAAAAAAAAAAGTGACTGGATTTCAATGGTAGAGAGAAAAAGTCTCGTTTTAGACCAATTCCGGCCAGAAAAACAAATGATTTTGGTGTTACTGAGTTCCTTTTGATGGGGAGAGTTTATCCAAGGTGTTCCCCCCTTAAACTTGCATGAAATGGTATATCTAAACCCGAAAAGAATTTTGGTTTTAGGTTAATTGTGGGTTTTAGAGCTAATTTTTGAATTGTGAGAAGCTATAAATATATTTTACAAGGTGTTTAGGGGTTTTTTTGTTGAAATATGGTTGAAAATAAAAAAAATTTGGTCTAAAATAAACAATCCTGATTTTTCGAAGACCAAAGGTCTTCAAAATCTGGTCATGGCAGGCATCCCTTAACGTTCTTTAATTATTATTTTTTCCAAATAATTAAGAGGCAAATGACAAGGAAAAGAAAAACTTGAAGCGCGTGAGCCTTTTTCTGGAGGCCTAGGAGCTCTTGGCCATCCAAGCTTGAGAGCCTGAGGTTTTGTTTTTCTTTCTTTTGTTCATTTTTATCTATTACAGTTGGATTTTTAAAAAATAAATTCTTGTTTTTTTTAATTTCATCACTTAATATTTGATTGATTATAGGTGTCTATTTTAGATATAAAAAAATTAAACTCAATTGAATCCATGATCCTGATTACAAGTTTAACTAGTTAACTTCAGCTATGTAGGGATCGAGTTTCATAAAAACATTTATTATATAAATAATTCTCAATTTATTTAATTAAAAATATATATAAACTTCTCAATTTCTACATGGAAATATTTTATACTAAAACAAATTGTGAAAGTCAGTGTATCAATTTTTTTAAAAAAAAAAATATTTGAGCTGCAGCTAAAGAGGGATCAAATAGCTGGTTAATGTGGCGGGCACAACAGGAATTATAGCTGCTGCAAATCATCCAAAGTTGCTGATTCGCATGCTATTGATTATAAATTAGTGGATGCAATATATATATGGTTTGGAATTTGATGAAAATACAAAAACAATAAATTAGGATGCAGCTTTAAAAATACAATGAGTATAATTCTAGGTGAAAATAGAGAGAGGCCAAATAGTGACAGGAAAAGAATGTTCTATATCCCAAAGGCATCATGGTCCCCTAGCCTAGCCGAGCTCATATTTTCGGCTTCAACAAGCCAATAAGTAAACGAGAGCTACTTGGATTGGAAGTGCAATGAGACTGGCGAATGAGAATATATATATATATATGGGTTAATAATATTGTTTTTGTATTAGAAAGTAGGAACTCAGTTTTATGGATGGATGAAAAGTTTTCACCATGCTAGCTTTGCTAGCTGATAAAATTATCAAGAACAAAGGACTAACCTAACTCCATCCTGGGTCGGAGTAGTCCTAGTGGAAGCATGATACTATGTAGCTAGATGTAGATAGTAGAATATGTCCCAATCAGGCTGCATGAACTCTCCCCAGAGAACATTGTTATATGCCACTGCTGCTACTCGAATGGTGCATATTACTGTATCTCGCGAGTAGAAATCATTTGATGCTCTCACCACAACATATCTCGAGGAGGACGTCATGCTAAAGAGACTACACTTTCATCTATGCTTCACCTATGCTATTCAACTATTACAGCATAAAGTATATATATAATGAGCTACTCCTGATTTTTTTTTTCTAAGGTAAGTTATATAAACAAGGTAAAATAAAGGAGGAGGATGAATCTTCTTATTCATAACTACATGTTTGAAATTATTTTCTTTACATTTTTCTGATAAAAAAAAATACACTTTAAACACTACAGTATTGACTAAGTTATCAGAGTGTTATTTTGCAAGTAACACCCATATTTTCAGTCTAGTATTATCTGTGAAGTGAGCCCATATCCAAATGAAGTTTTTCTAAACTTCATCAGTAGCGTCGTTTGTGGAAACTTGAACGAAAGGCTTGTTCATTCCCTTTTATCTTCTAAAAAAAAAAAAAAACAATTCATGGTGACATGACTCCAATACATGGGAGAGTAACTAATATCCGCGTAAGAACTTCAGTTCCCATAGGTATTCAACAACTCTCCCAACAAGTGCAAGTACTCATCAACACTATTTTAGTCATACAGGAATAGCTTCGCTCTCTTCTATACAACAAACAAAAAAGTCAACCAACAGCACTAAGTGGACATCTTCAGATCCAGAAAGAAAATAGAAAAAACAACATGCCGAGTAGGTACCATACTCCAACTCTTCATATGAGCTAGCACTCCCCGACAAATCTAAGCCACAAACATGGTTATTCCTATCAATCTTCTTCCTAGACATGGTCTTCTCATTCGCATGCTCCTCATCTCAAAAGCCTAGGCACAACATGCCCGAGATTACATCAACCCTAGCTCCTACATGTTATTCCCACAAAATGGAAGAGTCTCTACTTTGTCATAGAGTGTTACACATTTGTCTAATCAAGGACTATGTCGTTGCTAAAGCCAACATAGATAATTATGATGACCTTATAGATCTTAGGGAGCACATAAAAAATTTTAAAAGCATCATGTAGCTAGTGACACTATGTGCAAGAATTTTCCTATAACTTTTCATGGATATGCTAGGGTGTGGTATTATAACCTTAAAATTGGCTCCATCCTAGGTCTCCAAGATCTTTGCATGAAACTCATCTCTTGTTTCAACACCATCATTCCTACCAAAAAAAGCACTACAAAGCTTTTTGCTATCACGCAATGAGATGATGAAAACACGAGAGCATATCTTCAAAGATTCAACGAGAAAACACTAAATGTGGAGGATCTACTTAAACCTATCACCACTAAAGCACTGATCAATTAAGTCTACAACTATTCCTTATAGGAAAAGTTATACACACTCCCTGATAAAAATTTCTTTAGCATCAAACATGTGATGGAAAATCACATCAGGGTGAAAAAAGGCTAGCATGACCAGACAAAGTCACCCATACTTCCACACACAAGAAAAGTCTCCACCATGCCATAAATCTTCAACAAGAGCATCCACAAGAAGCACAAAGGGGAACATCCATGATTGTTTCACATTCCCTAAGCTCGTTAGTACCACGCCTCTTACAATGAAACGTGTTGATGTGTTGGCTACTGTCATAACCTAATTTTGGATCCCCGAAATTATTTTATAAAAAATATATTTTTTATTCAAAAATCCAAAAACATTATAAATTAAAAATCTAAAAATATTTTCAAAACAGAAAGAGATAAGCCTTTGAGCTGCAACAAGTCAAAAGGTTAGAAAAATAGTAAAAATTAGGATATTTTGGCATGAAAAGTTGAAGAAAAACTTAACGAAAAGAAAGTTAAGGTTGAAATCCAAACTTGACAAAAATTAGAAGAATTAATTAATTTTAAGGACTTAACTAAACTTCTAACAGGTTTAATTGACTTATTTAAGAATTTAATTGAAGAAAAATTGAGTTTTGAAAGTCAATTGGGCAAAAATTAGAAGAATTATTAGGTTTAAGGACTTAATTAAACTTCTAATAGGTTTTGTAGATTCAATCAAGGACTCAATTGAAGAAAAATCAAGTTTGGAGGCCTAATTCAGATCAATTCGCAAAGATTGAAAGATTAGGGACACAATTGAAATTTTAAAAAGCTAATTTGGTGCAATAAAGGACTTAATTGAAAGAAATTTGAAGTATGAAGTTTAATTGAGGACCATATTGAAAAAATTTGAAATTAATGACCACTTTGTAAAAAACATTAAAATTTGAGGGTCCAACTGAAAAAGCTCAAGGGTGAAATTGCAAGGAATCTGAAATATTAGGGATGATTGGGGGTTCCATTGCAAAGTTTCAAAGGTTCAGGGACCAAATTGAAAAAAAACTATAATTTTACTATTCATTATCTTCTTTCCAAAAATTAAAAAAAAAAAAAGATGCCTAAATACCCAATTTTCAGCACTAATTACTCCTCACCTCTTCACCAAAGTACACAAATCTCATGTCAACTAGTACTTGTATTTCACAATTTCAGCTCTTATTAAACTAAAAATACATGTAGATTCTCTTTCAAAAACATTATCCAAAACTGCTTTACTTACAAAAATAGCCTTGTGTCCTTCCTTTGTTAGTTGAGAGCCGGACAAAACTTTTTGTCCTTAGCATTATGAATGGTTGAGATTTATTCCTCAACATCATGGGTAAAGATTTCATTAACCCATGAGCCCTAAAACCTTCTCATTTCTCCTGTAAAAATCCCACAAAACCCTGACTCAAGTCGCCTGGAGAGGGAGATGAACGCTGCCATATATATTGCCTCCCAACCAAGACTGCAACAGTCTTTTTCCTTGTTTTTTTCCAGCCTGAAACAAAACAGCGCCTGTAAGCAATTGTTCTCCGTAGCAGTTTGAAGAACCACCAGCAGCAGCAAACCTCTCTGCACCAGCACCATGAGCAGCAGCCTTCAAGATCAGTAGCCTGACAGCATTGGACAGCTACACTTCCTCTCCTCTACAGCTTCCCAGTCCAGCAATATCTAGCTTCGGCAGCATCTTCTTTCTGCTCACCAACGAGCACAAACAACAACACCGTTACCAGTGACTGATCTCAAAGCTGCAGCATCCTCTTTCTCTGTTCAACAACAAGACCACTTCTTGCTCCTCACCAGCTGACTGTCCTCCTCCAGCAACGAACAACAACTGTTATTCATCTCCTTTGTATTAGTCGTGAACTCCAGTAGCCAAGAACCACAGAACCAGCAGCATGATCTTCAACAAAGCAGCAGCTTCATCTTCCTTGTTATAACCGAGAGCCACACCAACAGAGGTCTTCAAACCATGAGCAGCAATTGTGCAGTCTCTCCACAACAAAACCACAACCGGTGTAGCAGAGTTCCGAAGACTAGTAGTCTCGACTTGTATTTTTACCTTTGAAGGATTTTGTTAGTAGATTCGGCCTTCAAGGCCTTATGGTCTCTAAAGAGGCTTGGGTTGCTTGTGCTACGCCTATTCCATTTCTTTTGTTCACAAAAAGGGCCCATTTATTTTTCTTAGGATTAGTGTTAGTTTCTGGGCCATGTTAAAAAACCCAGCTTGTGTAGCTGGGCTAAGCCTATAAAGGGCCTTAAGACCATGTTTGGCTTGACAAAAATTATGTCAAAGAAAAAATGCATTTTTTGGGTTTTTAAGTTTGTTTGCCAAACAAGTGTTGTTGTTGTTGTTTTTATTATTATTATTATTATTATTATTATTATTATGACTTTGAAAAGCTGAAGTCGTTACAATTTGTTGAAGAGCAGCAATAATATTATTCATCTCATATTAGATTTAAAACAAAATACCAATCATTTAATGATTAATGTTAATAAAGAACTCATCTACCGGTAATTGAGAAATTGATTAGGTTAAGAGGATTTTTTATTTATTTATATATATACTTTTGGTATATAGATCAATACAAACAGTATCCATTCATGGTACGGTCCCAGTCGTTAGGCATGAACAGCAAGGATCTGATGCAAGATCATCATTATCAAAATCTCATAAAATAATATTTTTAAAAAAAAAACTCTAAGCTTTGTAGGGGAAATCATCATGTTGTTCACACTGGATTCATTGTTTAAAGCTTTTTTTTTTTTTTTTTTTGATATTCACATTTTTCTTTTTTGGACCATTGCATATTTTAAGATCAAATTAAAGGAAAATTGATTCAATTTTGTTGATCAAGAATAAAATTGAAAGAAAAAATATCAACGTCGGGAAAACACAAAAAATGAGTGGTGGGTTCATATTTATCGTAAATAATTCAATTTAATCCTATTACTTTTCAAATTATAACCATTTAATTGATCCCTTAATTTTTTCAATTCAATTATAGTATAAAATATTATTTTTCAATTCCTGATTTGAGATGTAAGAGAGAAAGAGCTCATCACATTCCAATGGTAGAGAGAAAAAATCAACATTGACACCGATTTCGGCTATCAAAATAGTTGATTTTGGTTTCAACATGTTTCATTTAGTAAGGGGAGTTACATTTAGGTGTTTTTTTCACCTTAACATTGCCTAAACAATCAAATCTAAGTTCGAGAAAATTTTTTATTTCGAGTTGATTTCAAGTTGTTTGTGCATTTTTTAGGTTATTTAAGATCATTGATGAGTTTATTAAAGTGTTTAAGGTCTTTTCTAGTTGTTTTGAGTTAAAAATATGTTGAAAACTAATTTATCAATCAAAAAACTATTAACCCTGATTTTCTAGTCATCATAATGGGCAAATTCTAGAGAAAAATAGATGACGTGTTTTTTGGCTTTAAAAAAAAAATTAAACGAGCAACATGTCACCTGCCCCATTAGCATTTTAAAAAGGGCTCACGTGCATGCTCTTTTCAAACGGGCCAAGCACGTTGACCTAGCCTATTTAGGAAGCCCCGACAGCACATGACCTCTTTCTTTCCTTTTGTTTTTCTTTTCTCTAATTTTTCCTTTTTTTAATTTGATGATTTTTTATATGTATTTTTTAATAATAATTTTTTAATTTATATTTAAATGAATAACCATTCTCTATTATTTTTATCTTTTTTTAAATAGCAATAGTTTTTTTAATTATTTTTTATGTATTTAATTTTTGAAGAGATTATTCTAATTTATCTATATTTTTTAAATTTTTATATGGATGAAATTTATTTTTAAAAATAAAAAAATATATTTCTAGATTGCATTTCTAACAAGTGCAACCTTGTGTGATATCTTTATTCTTTGATTTTTTTTCAATCAGTTTTCATGTGTGTATATTTTTATTTATCATTTGATTAAATAAAAAAATTAATTTTAATAAATAAAGTTATTGAACACAATCGAGTAAAATATTCATGTTCCGAAATCAAATATCTTAATTTTTCCTGTTATGTTTTTAGTTATTATTAATGTTTTTTTTATTGATATAAATAATTTTTGATTTATTTAATCAGATGAGTGCATAAAATTTCTTGATTTAGACTTAAGATTTTTTATATAAAAATTATGTTGAAAAATTTTGCATGTTTAATTTTTTTTATTAAAAAATGCAAGCAAATCAAATAAATGTATCAGGTGCAGTTGCATTGTTTTTTATTTACCAGGGCCTAACCCATTTGATTATAGAAAAAAAAAATTCATGAACACCAGTTTCTTCAATAGGAGTGGACGACGTGGCAGTACATGCCACGTGTAGATGTGATAGTGGATGAGAGTAGATGGAGATATGATTACAGTGGGAGCCCACCTTAAATTATCCAAGCAAGCAAGGAAAACATAAATGTCAGTCAAAAGTTAGAGAGGGTGGATTGGTGTTGGCACTATAGCAGCAGGGGATGGGATGCCTAATACGACGTGGTGGCTCACTGGCCAAAACTTTATGACAACGGTAGCTGAAGAAGTCGTGACCACTTGTTTGAGTGGCAGAGACTTATCTCGAGACCTCCATCCAATAATGGTTTGGTTTGGTCTACCTTTTTCCTTTCTTCACCGTATGGATTTTGGATTTGTATTGTAATGACTTAACAGCTTAGCTATCATAATCTTAAAAATGGACCTCTTCCTGTATGTTTTCTGCATGTTCTTATCATAATATCAAACTGAATTCCCCACTCTATCTCCCTCCTCCCCTTTCCTTTTCTTTAGAATTTCGAATTTCGTTGTTATATCTCATCAATCCAAAGTATATTGCATGGAATCCGAGCCATTTTGTACTGTGATTTTGATAATCAAAACGATTTAATTGTACAAATCTGATTTGGGATAGTTTTTGTATTATTTTCTTAAACAATCATTGAGAATCTTGTTGATATTTTCAAAATTGTCGTCGCGGTATATTAATGCCCATTTGCCAGCTAGGGTAGAATATATAGTCCATAGCAGGTTAGGTTAAAATATTCAAGATAATATCTGCAGAACTATATTTAGAGGAAGGAAAAAAAAATGAAAGTATTACTGTAGATAAGTACGAGATTAAGAAAAAGCAACCCATCCAAACATATATTCCTATATAACGCAACATGGATGCTCCCCTTATCTGAAGATCTCTTTCTTCAGATCAGACTGTGCAGACATGGCTACTCCTGTCAGAAGCAACAGCAGGCTCTCTCTTGCCATGGAGAGAACTGACCAATGGTACTAACAATATATTCTTGTTTGTAATTGATTATATATGGTTACATAAACATTCTTGCTAATTGTCAGCCTTTCTTTCTAATTTTTCTTCAGGGTCTTTTCTCAAGATATTCCTACAGATGTTGTGGTTGTAGTGTGTGAAGCCACCTTTTCTCTTCATAAGGTATGGAAATGCTACTCTCTTTTTCCTGAAACCAATCTTGTATTAATTTGTAGAGGTGTGAGAAAATAATTAATGAATGAAATAAAGTAGTAGCTAGTGCTTAAACATATGCTTTGATTGCTTTGCGGCAGTTCATGCTAGTGGCAAAGAGCAACTACATAAGAAAACTAATACTGGAATCAAAAGAACCGGCCCTAACAAAGATAGATCTGTCTGAGATACCTGGAGGGCCTGAGATCTTCGAAAAAGCAGCTAAATTCTGCTATGGTGTTAACTTTGAGATCACAGTTCACAACGTTGCAGCCCTTCGTTGTGCTGCTGAGTATCTTCAAATGACTGATGTGTATTGTGATTACAATCTTGCTGGTCGGACTGAAGATTTCCTTGCTCAAGTAGCCCTGTCTAGCCTTTCCGGCGCCATCGTTGTCTTAAAATCCTGTGAAGATCTCCTTCCCTTGGCTGAAGACCTCAAGATTGTCCAAAGATGTGTCGATGTCATTAGCCTTAAGGTATTTAGCTAGATTAACGTAAATTAGCAGCTTGTGTAACATAAATTATCGGGTTAAATTGCAGTACAATAATAATTGACTGATGTTTATCTCATGCTTCTAATTAGGCTTGTAATGAGGCAAACTTTCCAAGCAGAACACCACCAAATTGGTGGACCGAGGAGTTGTCGATTTTAGACATTGAATTCATAGGCAGAATCCTGTCTGGAATGAAGAAACGCGGCTCGAAAGCACTAACTTTAGCAAGTGCTTTAATAACTTACACAGAAAGAAATCTTCGAGATCTTGTTCGAGATCAGTCTGGCAAGTGCACCAAGTCCTCCGATTCTGATGATCCCAATCTGTTTGCCCGTGAACGCGAGCTTCTGCAATCAATAGTCTCTCTCTTGCCCTCAGAGAAAGCTTCCTTCCCTATCAATTTCCTCTGCTGCCTTCTCCGTACTGCTATCTTCGTCAACGCCTCAAATTCTTGCAAGAATGAGCTCGAGAAGCGAATCTCGGTGATATTAGAGCATGTCACAGTTGATGATCTACTAGTCATGTCTTTCACTTATGATGGTGAGAGGCTTTTCGATCTGGATAGCGTGAGGAAGATCATATCAGGATTCGTGGAGAAGGAGAAGAACATGGCTGTCTTTGGTGGTGCTGATTTTAAGGGATCATATTCTGCAGCTATGCATGGAGTTGCCAAAACTGTAGACTCATATCTTGGTGAGATTGCATCCTATCCGGATCTCACCATTTCTAAATTCAATGGGATTGCTATTCTTGTGCCAAAAGGAGCCAGAAAGGTCGATGATAATCTATATCGTGCCATCGACATCTTTCTAAAGGTAAAACCACTGAAATTTTATCAGCTATGCTTGTCAAATTAAGCTCTCTTTTTTTCACTATTTGTTCCTTTGAAAATAGACATAGAAGTAATCGTTTTGAGTGGTGATTGCAGGCTCATCCGAATCTTGATGAGATAGAACGGGAGAAGGTTTGCAGTGTTATGGACCCATTGAAACTGTCCTATGAAGCTCGACTCCATGCTTCTCAAAACAAAAGATTACCAGTACAGATTGTTTTGCATGCACTTTACTATGATCAGCTTAAACTAAGGAGTGGTGTGAATGACCAGCCTGATGCTGTTGCAACAAGGAGTCAATTGCAGTCTGATGTTTCACTTGTCAGAGAGAATGAGGCCTTGCGGTCAGAGCTTATGAAGATGAAGCTTTACATCTCAGACATGCAGAAGAATCAAGGGAGTTCAACTAAGGGTATTGCAGCTGCAGCTGCTCCGACGACTACTGGATCTCGAAAACACTCCTTCTTCTCATCCATGTCGAAAACATTAGGGAAGTTGAATCCTTTCAAGCATGGATCTAAAGATACTTTTCATATTAATGATAACATCGGTGTGGATATTACCAAGCCTAGGAGGAGAAGGTTCTCCATATCTTAGAAGTTAAAACTTGCTAGTTAATTACCTTCCATTGAATTAATGTGTGTGATAATTTGTGTAGATTGAGGTGGATGATCCACTTGAATTATGTTGTGATGTTTTGTTTCCCTTTGATTTCTTACTTTATTTGGATTCTAAATTCTAATAGTGAGTGAATGTAATCTATATGTGATGTAAAATATTTTAGAAGGGAAAAATTGTTCGAGAAGTTTTTTAAAATAATTGCAGTGAATTGAGGTTTTCATTTTGGTTAGATTTGAGATAGCATAAATAGGTATTGATGTCGATTTGTTCCAGCATGTTTCGCTTCGATCGGTTCCTGCATAAATGCAATGTGTAATTAGTTTATGCCGCGGGGGAGCGAGATAGAAAATTCACTAAAATAGGGTTAAAACACAAATAAAAAACCCCTTAAACCTTATGTCATACTCTCGATCACAAAGGTGTGATGTCGCGGCACATTTCCCGCGATCAAGGGTATGACAAGATGACAACTCTACTGGAAACTATTGAACTAGGCTTTGTTTTGTTTATTTATGTTGTGTAAAGATTGATGTTTGTTTATTTTTCAGTTTATGAATAGTTTAAGAGCTTTATCATACATTACTTTTTTGTTGTAAGGGCACACGTTGTGAAACTTCTGAATAAATAGGGGATTAACAGCTTTCCTATGACTTTTAGTCAAGGTTTAAATTTGTGTAAATCTTAACTCTTCGTTGAGTGCGTAGACTAGTAATGATTGATATGCGTGCCATTTCATTGCCTACTAAGCCTCTATATTGTCTTCACGAAGATGATCACTAGGACAACGAGAGACCTGTTTAGAGACCAAGTAGAAAACTCACCCCTTATCTCACATAAAAGAATTAGAACTTGCCTTTAAAGTGTATACTCCTCCTTACACATGTTTTGCATCAAGACAAGCTCTTTATGTAGCATCTTAAGTTTAGGACTTACAGGTGACAGTGACACCATGACTGTCACTTAGAAAATTTTCGGTGAAGAGTTTGGGCAAGAATCAAGATTTTTGTTCATCATACAAGATTTATGACTGTGTGTCACCCCTTGAAGGTCAAGCTCATCATATAGAATATATGCTTATATGTTTAGCAAAACTATATGAGTTTAATATCCAAAATATTATTATGAATACAACTCATTCACTTTTAATATAAGGATAAAATCCACAAGGAATTATATC
>Ga0307515_10020330_pt1 | contig 11850 bp, 9 predicted proteins | sample 17_EM_MG_FD_194513 | JGI IMG/M metagenome (GOLD analysis project Ga0307515, IMG submission 194513) | Populus trichocarpa ectomycorrhiza microbial communities from riparian zone in the Pacific Northwest, United States - 17_EM | ecosystem: Host-associated > Plants > Roots > Unclassified | place...
CCACTAACTTAATTATCTACAAAAATAATGAAAAGCACATATCATATATATTGACTAAGCTTTTATTAAAGAATGTGTTTGGTACGTATAACTTTTGAATTATATTTTTTTTTATATTTTGATCAGCCATAATTTAAAAGTTTTTTTTTCATAAATAAATTATGATAAGTTTAATAAAAATGATTCAAAGTATATGAATGGGGTGCAGGTTATAATTCATAAATTAAAAATTTTAAGTTTTGTTTAAATAAAAAATTCGACTGAAGTATATAGCAAACTCTTGATTAATTGAGTCAAAAGTTATTTCTAATTAAATATACTTGTAACTTTTTTTGAGTTAAAAAAAAAACTTAAATCAACTTATAATTAAAATTTATATGAAACATATAATCTATTAATCATGTAATTAATAATGACTCCTGCATCATCCCCTTTATATACTAAATTAACCATTCTTCAATGGAGATTTTCCAAGCTAAAAATAATCACCATGAATAGCCTTTAACCTTCCTTAATTTTGGCCTGCATCATCCCCTTCATATAATAAAACATTCTACGTGTGAGATTTTCCAAGCTAGCTAAAAATCATCGCCATGAAAAGCCTATAACCTTGCTTAATCAGTGGCAGAAATATAAATGCCTGCAAGGAGCTATAGCATTGTATAGCAAGAGAGTCTCAAAAGGGCAGGACGGGCTGTAAATAAAGAAGGGGAATATTAGCATGATTTTGTTAGTAATCAAGGATTCAAGGGAATATATTAAATTTCTGAACTTGGAATTTAAATCGACTCAATTGTCATATTATTGTCAGACTTTTACCGGTATATATAGTTAGACATTTGCACGCACAAGCGCGCGCACATATAAATCAGAGGGAATGATTTAATTTCCAATTTTTGTGGAAATAAAAACATCGAGAAAGACAATGAAAAATAGAGGGACACGTTTCTTTGTTCTTTCTATTTTAAATTTTTTTCTAAAACTATATATAATAAAAACATATAAATAGATTTATTCAATTTCTATCCCTTATATTAAACATATTTATGTTTCTTTTATATATTATTTTTATTATGTTACTACAGTACTAACCAAATACAACCTAACTTATCGTTTTTAATAATAATATGGATCTTCTCGTACCCCGCTTTTGATTGTAAGATGGATCTTTGCCTGCCAATTAAGCTGTTTCCTGATTTGAAATGATTCATTCCTCAAAAAACAATGGATAAAAAATCCATGCTTCCTGCAAACTGAGTCAATGCATCATATTGTGCTCTTAAGAACTTTATTAATGCATCTGCAATAAATACATGCATGCCGTCAAAAAGTGTCTCACAAAAAGGGGCCCTTCTTGCTCTAGGTGCAGGGAAGGGGCTCGGATCATAAGATTTGTAGTCCCCATGAAATCATCAAAGCAAGTGTCATTATGGATAAAAAAGACATTGAAAAAGCAAATTTGATTATACATATCAAGTACTCCCAACTGCTCATAGAAAAACTGAAAAAAGATGAAGGTTACGTTTTTCTTAGCCTGGCCAATCATGAGATCAATCTTTGGCATACGTGTCGTCCCATGGTTGATTCCTATTTACTTGCGATTGGTCACTCGAGTTCAAACAAAAAAAAAAAAAAAAACAAAGACTTGTCACCGATATCTTGTCTCCCTCCTGCCTCTTTCTTCTCTTGCAAGGTTCCTCGAGCTGCAAAGAGAGGGGAGGGGTGATTAGTGATCATCGTTGAATTTCTAATTTAAAGGGCTACAAAGCATCTTCTTCTTTTCTTAACAAGCTTGTTGAACTTCATCGATCACTGATTTAAAAGGGCTACAGAGCTTGCTGAAATTCCTTTTGACGAGAAGCATGGCATATAGTCAGGAATGGACTGCCCGAAAGGAGAAAAGAGAAGGAAGGGGGAGAGGGGGCTCGAGGGATCAGAACTAGTGTAGGATCTGTCATGTCATGTGACTCATTTCCTATTGTTTTCCTATGGATACCGGCAACTTTTTTTCCTATTTAAGATATTCCGTGAAGACTTGGACGAGTTGAAGATGTGGTAATCAAACAATAAAGAAGACGAAACAAAATGGCAAAAGGCTATTAATTGCTTTTTCCTTTGAGAGGCTCTCGAGGATTATCGATTTTGGTAGCAAAAAGAAGACTACGTGCTCGATCTATCTAGTATTTTGAAATAGTTTTTCAAATGTATATATCAACTATTTAATTATGGAGCCATTCCAATTGATAATGGATCCTATTTATAAAAACTAATTTAGGATGAATATTGTTTCACATACTATATTTAATTTAAGTGTGAGAGATTATTCTACCTCGTTTGGACCAAATATATTTACTATTTAAATGGTAAAACCAATGATGATAATTTTACCCAAACCCTATGTATAATAATTGAACCAACTATAGTTATCTTTTTTCTTATATATGTAATAATTATAATATAAATATTATTAAATTCAATTAAAAATCCGATCCAAACTCAATCTATTATATATATATATATATCTTAAAATATATGTTATTTTTATATTGAATAATAATTATTACTCCTATAAAATTGATATTCAAAAGCCAATAAGCGGCTATGAATATCTAATTTAATAAGTAATATGTTGGATATAAATATAATAGAGATCGATCCATTCCATCCTAGGTAAAAGGGTCTTTATCCATGGGCTCACATAACATGGAATTCATAAGAAGCTTCATTAATAATGGCCTACATATCTAGATCCAAAGTTACTAGCCCAAGACAAACGTACAATCGCCTCCAGGGACATTTCCGTAATTACAAATAATTTTCAAATCCCGACAGTCGTCAAAAGCAGCTGCTCATCCCGCCCGTAAACAAAAATCAAATCAAAGAGAGATAGAAAATGGAGAAGATCTGTGTAGCAATTAGAGTGAGACCACCTGTCACTGTATCTGAAGACACCACCATCAATGGAACCTACTGGAAAGTGGAAGAAAATCGCATCTCTCTTCACAAATCTCACGGCTCTCCTATCTCCGGCGTCTCTTATGCCTTTGGTACCTCATTGTTCTCTCCAATTTCTCTCTATTTCCTCTTTGATTTCTGTATTTTACTCACTGATTTTTTTTTTTTAATTTTTGGTAGATCACGTGTTCGATGAGAGCTGCACAAACTCTAGAGTTTACGAGCTCCTTACCAAGGATCTCATTCTTGCTGCTGTTGACGGTTTTAACGGTATGATTCATTAGAGCTTGTGTAGTTTCAATAGTTATTTAATTTGATTTTTTTTTAATTTTTTAATTTTTGTAATGCAGGAACGGTGTTCGCTTATGGACAGACTAGCAGTGGAAAGACGTTTACGATGAACGGTTCTCAAAACGATGGAGGAATTATTCATCGAGCTGTTAAAGATATTTTTGAAAAAATTCACATGGTAATTACCGCAAGCACGCCGTGGCTGCTGTGTTGGGCAAAATTTGAATTGATTGATGAATTTTTTTTTTTTGAAGCAGATTTCCGAGAGAGAGTTTCTCATAAGAGTTTCGTATATGGAAATTTATAATGAGGAGATTAATGATCTTTTTGCTGTTGAGAATCAGAAATTGCCAATACATGAGAGCTTGGAGGTTGGATAGAGGCTTTGGGAATTCTCTTACTCTTTTACTAGTTTCCTTGCTTGTATAATTCACTGATTTTAATTTTTTGATTTTCCTTTTTGTTTTTGGTTCTAGCGCGGCGTGTTTGTTGCAGGACTAAAGGAGGAAATTGTGAGTAATGGTGAACAAGTGTTGAAGTTAATCGAAGGAGGAGAAGGTTTGAAGCATAATTCACTCGTAGCCCTTGTTTTTAAAACTTTGTTTTGGTGATAATGTATGTGTGGTTACATGTAATTTGAAATTTGTGCACTGCAGTTAATCGACACTTTGGAGAAACGAACATGAATGCTCGAAGCAGTAGGTCTCACACGATTTTTAGAATGGTAAGAAGTCATTGACATGATTAAAGATGTAGTGAGATACAATTTCTTTGATGAGATTTACTATCAATCTTGAGGCTGTGTGTGTCAGGTGATTGAAAGTAAGAGGAAGGATGCCAATTCTTCTAGTGATTATTCGAGTAGTGATGCTGTCCGAGTTTCTGTGCTGGTGTGTAATCTCTCCACATTTTGCTGCATTAAGGATAACACATTGAATTATATAGGATCTGGTTTTTCTAATTTTTACATGCCATTTTGTGCTGTGTGGAAGTAGAACTTGGTAGATTTAGCTGGATCAGAAAGGATAGCTAAAACTGGTGCTGGTGGTGTACGTTTAAAAGAAGGGAAGTATATTAACAAGAGTTTGATGATTCTTGGTAATGTAATAAACAAACTAAGTGAAGGTGCCAAGCAGAGGTAATTGCTGCGCTGGAAATTTATCTCTTTAATTAGGTTTTATCAGAGCTGTTTTTGTTAATGTTTTAGTTTATAAAATACAGGGGGCATATTCCTTATCGTGATAGCAAGCTTACTCGTATACTTCAACCTGCTCTTGGTGGAAATGCCAAGACTTCAATTATATGCACTGTAGCCCCAGAAGAGGTAGTCATTTATTTGTTTCCATTGGAGTGTTTATATTCTATACATCGCCAACGGTTCCAATTGGCCCACCGTCAAGTTGAGCCTTCTACGTTAACTGTATTTCGTTTTTGTTGTTTTTTAGCTTCACATTGAGGAAACAAAGGGAACTCTCCAGTTTGCTAGTCGAGCTAAGCGCATCACCAATTGTGCCCAAGTGAATGAGGTATGTCTGTTGTTTTGTACAGAGCATTAACCATTTTATCACCTTAACTAGAGTAGGTAACTGGGTTCTAATATATTCATTCCTCGCGGTCTTCTTGTAGATTTTGTCAGATGCAGCCTTGCTGAAGCGGCAGAAGTTAGAGATAGAGGAGCTGCGTAAGAAACTTCAGGTTATGATCATGCCATGTTCATTGTAATTTCTACATCGTAAAGATTTAGATATTATTTGATTAAGTTAAATACTTGTTCAGGGATCCCGGGCTGAAGTACTGGAGCAAGAAATTTTGAAGTTGAGAAATGATATGCTGAAGGTAGATTCTACGTCTAACATGATCTGACCATTATCATGAACACCGCTCAAAACTTGTGTTAATTGAGCTCCAATTTCCAATTTCCAGTACGAATTGGAGAGAGAAAAGCTTGAGATGGAACTGAAAGAGGAGAGGAAATCACACAAGGAACGTGATCAATGCATCAAAGAGCAGCAGATGAAAATTGACAATCTCAGTACCAGTGCCTCCTTTTCAGATAGTGATAGGAACTCTATCCAGGTATATATCAAGCAAAGCAAAACGCCATAATTTCTCGGCACTTTTGTCCAGCAGAGCAGAGGTCACTACACGGATAGCATAACCTTCTTTCTAGTACTTTGATAATGGCAAATTGGCAGCAGATACTGGTTTTACCATCATCCACTATGGGTCCATATCTTCTTGCTGTAAACAAGAGTAACTTGCCCTGGTTCTTGGATTTCTCCATCATTTATGCCTATATTAGTAATGCAGCATTTCAAAATTTTCTTAAAGACAAATTTATATGACTGTTAGCATGATTTTTAATGAAGCATCTGAAGGATGCAAAGAATAGAGTGATATAAAGCACATACCTGGTGCAAACTGATCATGTACAGATGTAAGCAAGATATGTAACCTCAAATTTGTTCCCTTCTGGTCTTCTATAGTCAAGTTTTACGTCACAACAGTCATGGCAAAGAATATATATTTATTCTATCTGTATTCATTTAATATATTTCATGTAATCATTACTATTCTTTCTGTGATTTCTTATGCATTAACAAAAACTTCTACTCATCTCTTAGGTTACTGATATTCTTATAATAAAATAACTACTGGTCGTAGGAACAGAATGCTGGGAGACAAATCCTCAAGGAAGAATTCAGTGGCAGCAACAGTGTCTTCAAAAATGATGTTTTCAGAACCCCTACATTAAAGGCAGATTCCAATGCCTTTGTTGGCAAACGGTCCAATTACTCCAGGCTGCCAGATTTCAGTCCTCTACCAGATAACTATAGCAATGTGGCCGATGAAGACACATGGTTGAAAATGAACAAAGGATTCATCGCTGACCTTGATTCAATTCAAATGACTCCTGCAAGAAAAGTTCAATCCTTTCCTTTTGGTGATGTTACTCTAGTAAGTTTATGTTAAGTTTTTCATATGCTCAGTCTTGTTATCTGCAATTGCTACTTGTCCCTTTCCTATGTGTTAAACTAAGGAAAAAGCCTGAGATGAGAATATCAAGGATGTCCTCTTGAGAACTGATGTTCACCTTTTCTAATTCTTCTCTATTTTGGTCTAATTCATTTTTTGTTTCAAGTGTTCGAAGTTTTCTTGCTTGCATGTGGTTTGTCTCTCCATCGCATTCATAAACCATACAAAAAAACAATGTTGAATTAGAAGCTAAGGGTTTCCATCTTTGGTAACTTAACAGAAATAAATAAATAAAGCATACATGCTGGCATGACCTTTATTAAATTAGTCTTCTAGTGTTCTAGCATTTTCAAACTTTGATATTGCTCGTTAAATGTGATAAATAGCTATGATAGTGATACCTTTTTATTTTTCAATGTTTAGATAATACTAGTAGCACTATCCAGCCGCATAATTTTTTTAATTATACTCATCCACATCGCTGCCAGGGTTCTTCAACTGAGGATTACAAAGTAGAGGTCCAGAATCTCAAAAGGCAACTAGAACTTGCCCTTGAAGAGAAGAATGAACTCGAGGTTTGCCTTTTGCTCTTGCCCTTTCTCAATTTTCGATTTCATACATCGTTGATAATTCAGTGAGTTAGCTTGATATTTGAAAGTGGCATGTTGTTGATGACTGTATTCAGTTGCTGTTGTTTGTTCTCCTCAAATAGTTCGATTTCATTGGGCACTTTTTTATACAGTACGCACCACTACTATTGGTAGCTATGATGTAGAAATGCATCCAATGTGCAATTTATGACACAGGAACGAGCAATGACGACTCTTTAGTGTGCTTGTTTTTCATTTTTAGCTCATTTGAAAATTAGAAGATTTACACTTCTAAATTCCCGTCCACACACAAAGCTTCCATCTATTCCTGGTGTTAGCTATGCATTGATACCGGTAGAAAGGTTTCTTTTCAATCTGAGACCTCTAAATAAATACTGTTTCTAGGTATACGTCTTACTCCAAATAGGAGAACTCTTGATATCTCTGTGAATTGATGGAACGTAGCGAAGTGTTTTTGGCTGATCATGCTATTCAGTTCTGTCTATTTTATTCTTCTGGTGCAAGCATTTAATCTTAATGTATTGCATGCATATGTTTGCAGAAGAAGCACTTAGAACAATTACAGTTGAATGATCATTTAATGGGGGAGATATCAGAACTCAAACATGAAGCAGTGGTAATTCGAGAAATACCTCAAAGACTATGTGAATCTATGGCTAGTTGCAGAGACACTTACAAAGATGTTCTGTTAACGTTGCAGGTGACGCTCTGCATTTATATGCCTCTGTCAGTTCATATTTACTGATAGCATTAGATTAGTAAAATGTAATTTCTACTTTGACATCTAAACAGAGTTTTGTACCTGATGGAGACTCTTCAATTGGAAAATTCCTATCTACCACAAGTGAAATTGGCTTAACCCTTTTCTCAAATTTGGAAAAGCGTTTCTCTATGGCAATGGATGATCACAAATCTTTTAATGAGAATGATTCTCTGGTCCAAGAAAACTGCGAAGTGCTTTCTGAAAGATTGAAAAGCACAATTACATCCCTGGCATTAGCAGAAAAACTAGCTGTTCAGAATAAAGAAGAGAAGAATCCAATATGCGGCTCCACATATAAGGTAGCTGCCTGGTCACAATCATCAAGATATCATTTATCAATCATGATTTTATTTTTCATCCTGATGTTTGGATATATTGTTCCCTCTTTCAGGATTTCTGTCATTTAAACTGTTGCTTATTTAGCTATTTAATTATATGACAATACAAGCCAAAATAAACATAGAATTGTATTTGAGTTGATCTTCATGTCATGGCAGTATGGATGATATTTGAAACATTCTAATAAACCATTTAAATAACTCTTTCGATGTGCATGTGAATGCTAAGTGTAAACTTGCCAGTCTCTGACCAAAAGAAGAAGAGTCATACCCAAATCTGATGTATTCGTTTATCTTGCCTCTAAGCCTGTCTTTTACTCTTCCGACGATATCCTAGGTGCTGCCTGCATTTTAAGATATATATACACGTGGGAGTTTATACATGTAGAGAGTTATGTTCCATAGATCTTATATGTAATTCTTACTTGTACAGTGAATCGGTCCTGTTTTTTCTGTGAAGTCCACATGATGCATGTTGTCAAGTTCCAAAGTGTGGCAATAACGATCCTTGAAACAATGTTTAGTGTATGCTACTTTACAATGAAAGAACTGCTTGTGTATCAAATCATACATCATTCAGGTCACATTACATTGTTTGAAGGTTTAGTTTTGAAATGTGATAAAGGAATGCACTCTGGGAGAAGAACCTGCTTCTTGGAAGGAGAAACTGGGCAGTGAACTTGGTGCTATCAAGGAAAAACTCCAAGCCTTGGAGAAAGAGTTAGAACATAATAACCAGCTTCTGAAGGATTCAAGAGAAAGACATGATACCATGGAAAGAGATTATTGGCTTTTGAAAGAAGAAAGAGATTCTTTGCTTGAAAAGGTCTCCGAGTCATCTCAAAACCTAGCAGCGGTTGCCCTTCAAAAGGAAAACATTTTGAAGGATTTGAACATTGAAGCAGAGAGAAGGAAATATCTCGAGAAAGAGATCAAACAATTCAGTGTTGCTTTTGCCAGTCGGCAGAGATCCTTCATGTCTTTCCAAGGTGAATTTCTATCTAAAGTTGAGAAATTGAGAGCCCAAAGTCCAATTGCAGCATCCGAATCTCTTGGGTGTTGAAAATTGAGTTTCGACTGCTTGTTAGTTTATTCTGTATTTCACATGGTTCTGTTCATGTTGCTTCCCATTTACTTGCGTTGATTTCTGTCTGTAATTCTACACATGATCTTCTGAGTTTGGATGTCCTTAGGAACTAAATCATGCAGTTATGAGAGACATTTAGTCAGTTAACCCTTGTTACAAGGCCTAGCTTGGCATGGGGGGTCAACCCGGTGACCCACCATCCCGGGACTTGGCTGGGCCATAGCTAGTGGGAAAACCATGAAACATCATTGTTTGGGTTTTTTTTTTCTTCAAAAAAAGAAGTGAAGCTCGGATTGATGAATTAACTTGTGTATCAACTAATTTAGTTCTTGGCATAAATAACATATTTGACCGTCCATTCCTGCTTTCAGAAATTTCATTCACCTAATTTGAAGGAACTAGCCTAGACTACCTTCTGATAAATTCCCGGTAATATTCTGAAAATGAATGCCTTGTATCAATAGATAATTTGAAATGTAGCATCGAATTATTTGTGCATAAATATTCTATGAAAACAATACATGTGTGAAAATACTCTGAAGATGTTGCTACTTTTAGCATGCAGCTCATGCGCAGATGAGCCGGTGGTTCCAAACTGGTGAGCGAATTCTTGATTCAAACATGCACCTGAATTGCTTCTATTCTGTAAGAACACTGTTTATACATACTAAAGAAGTGAGAATTCGTTACATTGCAAAATGCTTGTTCACTACCTGTATGATGCGACAGGAACAACTCAATTCGAAATCATTATATGTCGGCACAGAAAATGAGAGCATTGCTTGGCCATTCAGCTTTATGGTCACCCTCAGTCTCTTTCAGTGAGGTTGCACTCATTGCTCATGTCCATCCCTAAGCCCTTCTATATTTATTTTCTTGGAAAAAATTTGAAGGTTGAAAATTTCTACCAAGATGCTCAATCGTTTTATCGAGCTTCATGTCCTCATTGAATCCACGTCTCACGCGTGTAAATGTCAAGCAGACACGCCAAAAATTAACCTCGTTAGGTAGCCAAGAAAATGAGAGCAAATTCTCCCTCTAAAAAGTCCCAGTCACATTAAAAGCCTTGGTTAAAAAAGCAAAGATACTAGGCTCCGAAGCATGAGAGAGAGTCCATGAGCAGTTTGCTTTTTGGATTATTGAATAGATTGTGATGGGTGTAAGGCCCGCAATTCCCATCGACTTTAATAGTATTTCCACAGTTTGGGCCCCAATGAGCCCACGATTGAAAGTTGATGATGATGCCAAGAAAATTATTACACATTTATATCTTTTCAGCTTCTAAATCCGGGATTAACTTTATTAGTGTTTCCACGGTTTGGGCCCCAATGAGCCAACGATTGAAAGTTGATGATGATGCCATGAAAATCATAGCACATTTAATATCTTTTCAGCTTCTAAATCCTGGATTTAAAACCCGTTTGGAAACACGGTCGCACATATGACACAACCCGTTTGGAAATGATGCTTTTAATTTTAGAAATGCAGGTCGTTCCACATGTCCAAACATGTTCCCAAACAATTCAGTAATTTTTTTTTAAAAAAACAAGAATCTCAAAAGAAGCCGCCCTAAAATGAAACAAAAAAGAAAAGGCAAAAAGGTGCCTTTTACTTTTCATTTCCTCCTCTGATAATAAAGCAAAGATATTGAAAATGTCCAGTCTATGGATTAGATTTGGGACATGGGAGAAAATTTGCCCCCCCTAGTCTAATTGTGCATAAATACTCCAAAGATAGGCACTCAACTGATTGGTCAAATGGCGTTGATCAGAAAATATGCTTTCATTGCGGTATTAAACTAATAACATTAAAAATAATAACAGGAACACAAGCACATAAGTCAGCAATCCATTGGACACCCTCTCCAAATGGACACAATTTTGTAGGGACCATAAGCATACCTACGTTCATAAATGCATGTCTATCACAGAGGAAGGGTGGGGATTGCACAAGGTCCGAAGCCTGCCAATAATAACAAAAAATGACACCGCCAAAACAACACTTGGTTTTACAGGTTGATTTGGAAAATTTAAAATTTAACATCTAACCAATTTTTAGGTTTTCAGTTGAATTAGACAACCCATTTACCCATCAGAACTATTCGACCTAGCCAGTATTTTAGTGACCCAGCCGAACCTAGTAAAAACCCGGTTGGATCAATGCCTTTCAAAAAAATAAAACAAAATGCTACTGACTTCATAAAAACTCATTATTCTAAATTCACCCAATGACTCGCAAGTTGACCCAATAACTCAACAATCTAAGTTCTTTTTTTGAACCAGTCCCGGGTCAGGTGTAACAGTTATGACAGAAACCGCACACGACCTAAATTTATGATTACAGGTGATCTGGAACAAAGGGTGCCGCCAACAGTTAAAGCCGTATAGCCTGGAGACGAATTACACGATGTCTCTATCCCTCACTATCCAATACTCAAATATCCGTTCCCCTACTATTTCTACTCTAGTCAGGTCCCAAACCAACTGATATGCGCGGTCTATAGTCTATACCATTTAATGCAATACAACACCACTATAAATCTCATCATCTTTCCAAACAGAATACACAAGCACCCCACATCTCCATCTCACCACCTCTCCAGCCCCAGGCACTTGGACACTTCTCTAATGGCTATCACAGAAACAAAACCACCCAAGCAACTTCGAGAGCTCCTTCAAGAGCAACAGGAATCTTTCACCCTAAATATTCACCTTGTAGAAAGAGGATATTCAAGAAAAAGCTCGAATTCAGAACATACCTTCAGCTGCTGCTATGGAAATTCAAGCAAGTCCCCGAAGAGATCGGTCAGTTGTCATCTAAACACGACCA
>Ga0307515_10020331_pt1 | contig 11850 bp, 12 predicted proteins | sample 17_EM_MG_FD_194513 | JGI IMG/M metagenome (GOLD analysis project Ga0307515, IMG submission 194513) | Populus trichocarpa ectomycorrhiza microbial communities from riparian zone in the Pacific Northwest, United States - 17_EM | ecosystem: Host-associated > Plants > Roots > Unclassified | place...
CTCCCCCCCTCTTTATACCCCCCCCTTTTTTAAAGCCTATTAAAGGCGTAGAGGGATTTATCTATTTTAACTATAATTTTAATACTAAAAGGCGAGCGGGGTATATATATCTACTTTAGGTATCTTTTATATATAGGCCCTAGTTACTAGGCTCTCTTTAAGGTAACTAGTTATAAGGAGGAGATAAGGTAAACCGTAGAGTTGCTATTTAAGCTACTAGGCTATATTATATAGCAGTTTATAGCGGGTGCTATATACTCTATAGGCGACTGCCTTAGGTTGGGGTTGGGTCCTAGATTTTAAACTTCCGCCAAGCCAACTTCTAATTGGTTAGAAACCCAGCTTCTAATTGGTTAGAAAAAACTTGCGCGCGGTAATTTATGGCAGAATCCACGTGACGAACTTCAAAACCTTAAGTTCTACCAAAGCTGCACTAAGCTCTACCAAAGCCCTACAAAAGCTCTGCACGAAGCTCCGTATAAAGCTCTGCAAAAGCTCTACCAAAAGCTCCACTAAAGGCTTTGCAGCACCTCTGCCCACCCAGTATACTGGCCACTCAGTAAATGGAGCACATAGTGCGCAGTAGGGTCTAAGAGGGTCTCCCCCTTAAAGCTCTGCTCGAAGCTCTGCTTAAAGCTTTACTTAAAGCCCTATACGGAGCTCCAAAGCTCTACTAACACGCAGCGCTAATATACTAGGAAGGTTCTGCAATCTGCCCATACGGTTAATCGCCGTACAATCGTCTCTATAAATGGCTCTACGAACGGCTCCACAAATGGCTTTACAAACGGCTCTATAAACGTCTACACGATCGCCCGTACGAACGTCCATACAACTGCCCATGCGATCGTCTCTACAAACTTCTCTACAATTGATCACCCGTACGAGCGTCTAAACCCTACACGCCTACACGTGGCTCTATAGAAGCTCTACATAAAGCTCTATATAAAGCTCTACATAAAGCTCTGCACAAAGCTCTGTAAAAGCTCTACTAAAAGCTCTACTAAAGTCTCTACTAAAGCCTCTGTAAGAGCTCTGCCCACGTAGTAAATGGAGCATGTAGTGCGTAGGAGGGTCCAAGGGGGTCTCCCCCTTAAAGCTCTGCTCGAAGCTCCGCTTGAAGCTTTACTTAAAGCTTTACTTAAAGCCCTATACAGAGCTCTAAAGCTCTACTAACTCGCAGCACTAATATACTGGGAAGGTTCTATAATCGGCCGTATAACCGCCTATACGATTAATTGCCGTATAATCGTCTACGAACGGCTCTATAAATGTCTATACGATCGCCTATACGAACGCCTATACGATTCATTAATTAAACGTCTATATAATTAATCGATTAAACGCCTATATAATTAATTAGACGCCTATATAAACGTCTCTATAAACGTCTATAATTACCCATACAATCGTCCGTATAAACGTCTGTATAATTGTCTCTATAAACGTCTATACAAACGCCTATATAAACGCCTACATAAAGCTCTACTAAAAGCTCTACTAAAGCCTCTACTAAAGCCTCTGTAAGAGCTCTGCCCACGCAGTAAATAGAGCACGTAGTGCGCAGGGGGGGTCTAAGGGGGTCTCCCCCTTGAGCTTAAAGTTCTACTTGGAGCTCTACTTAAAGCTTAATACGGAGCTCTAAAGCTCTGCTAATACGCAGTACTAATATACTACTAATATACTAGGAAGGTTCTACAATTGGCCGTATGAACTCCCATACGATTAATCGCCGTATGATAGTCTCTACGAACGGCTCTACGAACGGCTCTACAAACGGCTCTACTAACGTCTACATGATTGCCTGTACGAACGCCCGTACAAACGATTAATTAAACGTCCATATAATCAATCAATCAAACGTCTATACAATTGCCTATACGATCGTCTCTATAAACGTCTCTACGATTAATCGCCCGTACGAACGTCTGCACGCCTGCACGTAGCTCTATAGAAGCTCTATACGAAGCTTTACATAGGGCTCTACATAAAGCTCTGCAAAAGCTCTACCAAAAGCTCTACTAAAGCCTCTATAAGAGCTCTGCCTACGCAGTAAATGGAGTACGCAGTGCGCAGGGGGGGTCCAAGGGGGTCTCCCCCTTGAGCTTAAAGCTCCACTCGAAGCTCTACTTGAAGGTTAATACGGAGCTCTAAAGCTCTACTAACACGCAGCACTAATATACTAGGAAGGCTCTATAATCGTCTACACAAACGGCTCTGCAAATGGCTCTACAAACGTCTGCACAATCGCCCGTATAAACGCCCATACGAACGCCCATACGATTAATCAATCAATCAATCAATCAATCAAATACCCATACAATCGATCAATCGAACACCCATACGAACGATCAATCAAACGTCTATACAATTGCCCATACAATCGTCTCTACAAACGTCTGCACGTCTACACACCTGCACATAGCTCTACACAAGGCTCTACACAGGGCTCTACACGAAGCTCTGCACGAGGCTCTACCAAAGCTCCACATAAGCTACCTAGCAGTAACTAAGGCACCTTAGCCTTACTACTACTTCTAAATTAAGTAAAAGCTCTATATGGGGGGGGTTCCCCCCTAGAAAACCTCATATCTATATATATTAATTAAACTCTATATAATAAGGCTCTGAGTTAAAGCTTTGGGTTAATTGATTGGCTTATTACTTATAAACTCGGGTCAAAATTTTCGTTGGGGGGTACTAACGATCCGCATGTTAATATTAAGGATCGCTTCTATTAAATTAAGGAGAAAGATGCCGCTTTGGAACCTTAGATACAGGAGAAGTTGATAGATTAGTGGCTATTAAAGCTTAATTAAGCCTCTGGTAAGGTGTAGCATTAGGGGATTAAGGAGTTTATTAAGGAAACTGGCCTTCCTATATTAATAGATAAGTAAGTAAAGGCAGAGAACCTTAAAAACACTATAAAATATACATACATTTGACTTCTTATACATTTAAAAAACCTCATATTTTCGTATACGTGGGGAGATGGTGAGGAAGGCATGTTCCCCGTCGCGTACATAGTAAATTTGTATGTAAACACCGGGGAACGGCGATTCGACGGCACCCGCGCGTGCGTTGTTAAGCCCTGCACTTTAGACAATCCCGCTTTTCCCAAAAAAAAAGGGGGGGATTCAATTTTCTGTCGCCTCCGTACATAGATGTATATTTTTACATTTCGCGCTATGGAACACGTTTCAAGTGCAACCCTAGTACAATGACACTGAAATAGATATAATGATCATTTTGCTGATGAACATTATTCGGGGCTGGCAAAGTCAAATCCAGGGCTCCAGAGTCACGGGGATTCGCGTTGGTGAGACCAGTCTCATTTTAGGTTGGCCACTGCATTTTGAACCTTGCGCTATCAATAGCGAGGCCCCCCAAGGCCATTGCGACGCCCATAAGACATCTTATTGCAGTATTTATACGCTTGTGTTCAGGGTTATATATTTCCATCCGAATAGCCAAGGTTGTGTCATGGCCCAGTGTAAGGCTCGGGTGCTCTCTGACCGGACAGGCCAGACGCCTTGCGAGCAGCCCGCAACATCCCTCAATGGGCGTCTATGTCCATTTCATTCCAGGCAATGTCAAGGTTCAATTTGATTACATCCAAGAAAATAATGAAACATACTAAATCTATTCCAGCGCTATACAGAGGATACAAAAGGCGGAATCTGCAACTCGACGCCCTTGCTCAATCGACGCCAACCTACCTAGTCAAATCTAAAATTCCCTTGGTCAACCAGACCTTCACAGATGTTGAATCGGAAGATACTCTACTGCAACTGCATAACTACCTTTTCAAGAGATACAATCTCCTGGAGTCAGTAATCCGCAGCCGTAAACTTCACCACAGCCATTTCTTCGCAGTCGACAATGATTACGGTCATGAGAAGTTCCTTGCCCAGCTCCAGAAGGAAAAGCACACCACAGCCCGCGCCTTGGAAAGGCTTGGACGGCGAACGGCAGATGTTCTTTACAAGCAACAGAAATGGTTCAAATGGGTACGGCAATGCCAAGACGACGAGGAGTCTCGCCGCGAGAATGAAAGCAGGAAAGTCAGGCTTGAGGCGCAACTCTTTAAGCGCCATCAAAAGGAAATCGGGCGGCACCAGAGAGCAATGAAAGCACGGGAAGAGCAGAAACAGCAGGAAGCTTTCCTAGATGAGGCATACAGTCAGAAGCTCTCTGAAATGACTGAAGAGGAGCAGGATGAATGGGATCCTGTCCAAGATGTTGCAGAGGACGAGCGCAGCAACTATATTGACCTCATCAAATATTTCCTAATGCTGAAGGACTCGGAATCCCCTCAGACACGGCCCGAGGAAGAGGCTACAAATGCGAATCCTATTGTCGAAGAACCCGGGAAAGGTAAGAAAGTGTCCAAAAAGAAGGGGAAGAAGATCAAGTCGGATGCCAACCCTACAGAACATGCTGCTGCGCAGGCAAAAGAGCGAAGAGCGTCAAGCATTGAAACGGAAACACAAGCTCAAATGAAGAAAAGGTTACGAGAAGGGGTTAAATATAATCATGACAGAGGATTGTATCTCGTCGGTACCATCGAAAACCCTATCGAATTAAAAGACCGGTCACCACCCATGCCAGATGATGAAATAGAAACTTTATTAAAAGAGATTGCAGAGATCAAGAATCTTTTATTTTGCAGATTGTTATTGTCACATGCGGCTCTCTTACCCGCCGCGCTAAGAGCTGGTAGCATTGATGAGTTTTTGGATGATAAGGAAGTGACACTAGAGGACTTGCGAGACTTGTGCCTGAAAATCGAGAAGCCAGGACTCCAAGAGGTTCGAGATGCTTGTGCGGATCTCGCTCGACGAGACGAGGAAGAGGACAATGCTGGAAATGCAGATGGAGACTATGAAGACGAAAATCAAAGCGATGAAGATCAACTGGAATCATATACCGATCGTCGCGAACGCTTACAACCGGTGCCCAAGTTCTTCAAAACTAAACGGGAAATGAGGCTTCAAAGACAGCGCAAACGATATCAAAAACTTGTTGGAATGGATGATGCTGCCGCCTTCATTGACTTTGGTATTATTGACGACGAGGGAGAGTACAGAAAGAAGAAGATGCGTATTAAAATATGGTAAGTGCACAGCTCCGGTGTTACGTACAATATGTCCATTTGGATCACCAAGTATCGCCATATCTGACCGAAAACGGTTGAATAATCACCGTATTGTACTGAAGTTCCCCAGAGTATCTTTGCGGATACTTCATCATTTCTCTAAAATCAATTTATATTTTGGCAGCATGTTGAAAACTGACATTGCTTTATTCAGCGGCCGGTATATCTACAACTATCCTAGCGAAAGAGCTTTGAACCGTGGCGGGTGGTTTCATTTCTGTATCGTTGCCAAAGACTCTGATCTATGCGATGTGAGTGATGAAACTAGGAAGTACGGGATGGAAAACCGCACACTAACGGTAGATTAGGCTATTGAGCTTTGTCGGCATTGGGATGAGTTCTTCGAATTGAATGTGTTGGCAACCTATCAGTATTTCCCTGCAGCTAATTGGATGATGTGGGTTGGTGATCGGCTGAGACTACAATTGCTTTCATTTGTATGTCATTTATCAACGTCGCCTTTGGAGTATAATCTAATGGTTTCAGGGATTCATTCCATACTTCCAGAGCGAAAATGCGGATATGTTTACTGTGTACCATCAAACGGGATCATCTCGAGGCAACACAAGACGTTCTCACCATATCCGAGAAATGAGGAATTTTATCTGCGGCCATATCAAGCGAAATGATGCTGCGAGTCGTCGCTTGATTCAATATCTCACAATGGAGACTGCTCATCTCATAGTCTTAGCCCGTGATGCCAAGACCGGGCGTACATTGATAATGCCCCCCAAAGACGAACTATGGCTCATCCGCGAAAAGGTTGGTCTAGGAAGAGCATCAAAAAACGAGTATAATGTCCTCAGCCAAGTTGGGCCGAAATTCTTCGAACAGATGGACAAGCACAGACGATGGCATTTCGGATTTGACGACTATTACGATATTTACGTATGGGATCCAGTGCCAGGCAATCCTTTTTCCTGCCTGTACAACAAACTACAGCAGGTGAGTCAAAAAATAGCCCACACCCCCCCGATATCGCATACTAAATATATTAGACGCTCATCAAAGCCAATCGCCTCTGCACTACGCCGGACTACTATAAGCTCGCATCTCCCATCTTGAAAACGCTCACTAGAGATCCTATCACCTTCAGGGTACGGACAATCAAACCGGGTGAAAATGCGGAAAGCATATGGGATATTATCAATCATCCAAAAACAACTCTTCGAGGCTGGGATATGGATGGTAGAGAGGTTTCGTTGGGTAATGACCTGAAAAGGTGTGTTTATAACGAGGCCGACGCTCTGGAAGACCGAATTCTTTTTCCTGAAGAATTTCTTGGGGAGATGAAAGACAACTTGTTTAAAGAAAATCCAAGCGAAATAGTAAATTTTGAGCGCTCGGGACCGAACATCGATCCTCGAAGATTTGCGTACGACCTAGATACTGACGAGGAGTTATCCGAAAATGAATCAAACTCAGAAGATATTTCCGAGGGCGATAGCTTAGGTTCTTCTTGCGAGGACCTTGAACAAATCGGGGACGGCGGAGGGGGTGCCGAAGATGAGAGCACCAGCTCTGGCATGGATATGGAGAATACCATGACGCTTTTCAACCAAAAGTTTATGCAGTCTTTATCCTTCCATAATCGAGAAGATCGGATGCGAGAATTTGTGAACGACGCTGATGTTCGAAAAGATGTCGTCGTAGCGCGTTTGATGGACCAATTTTCTCAAAAGAGAAACTACAGTGATATGAGCCATGACAGTTTGGACCGGGAGTTCATGCGCTTCTTAGACCGTCAGAAGTCAAAAAGTGAGTGAGAAATAAATTAAAACATAGCGCACATACACTTATGGCTAACGAGGACCTAGTATTCAAGGATTGTTGGCACAAAGCTGATCTAGAACCCGGAGCATCGAAGAAGTATTCAGAACTTCTAAGGATGATCAGGACCATGGAAGACTACCAACTGTCTCAAAGAATGACAGGTCCATTTGAGATGCTGGCATTCCTAGGCATGGCGTCACGAGCACACGGACATCGTCGCATTATACCGGATGCCTTCCAAGCCTATGCTGGGATATCACTCTTCTTTCAATCAGATTTCCTGACCTCCGAATGGGGCAAAGAATTCGAGAACTCATTACTCTTCGACCAAGGTGAAAGAGCGAAACATCTGCCAGACAGAAGGACGTACAACAGTAACACAACCATGCCGGACGAATTTTGGGCAGAGTGGGATGGCCTTCTAGAGAAATACAAGAACCATGAAGCGGATTCGAATGACATCTATCCGTTCGAGTGGGACAAGGTCATACGGCCCATAATTGCACACTGTGAGTGGAATTTATATTCATTCTGTTTACCTCTAAAGCATAGCCACTAACGCAACGCCGCCTCAGTATATAAAAGCGGTGTGATATGCAACTCCTATTCAAACAGGGTTCCCGGCGAGGCTATAGCTGCCGCTGAACCCTCCCGGCCAATGGATCTCTACATTGACTTTCGGCGCCAAATTGAGATCATTAAAATACCGCGGGAGATCCAGGACCCGCGCCTGGTTACTCGCGAAATGCTCCTTGGTAAGGCTCGTGCCTTCACTAACACTCATGGCCCTCGTACCCGCTTTGCGCTCCTCCGCCTCTGGTCAGCACCACATTTCTACCCACTCATGATCGGTTGGGATAGGCGGCACACGGTTACGTTTTACGACGCCGTGGGCCGCGCGTGGGAGTGGAAATTCATTCCGAAGGATATGCCATGCAGCGAGTGGTCAATTCACAACCAAGCGCGACTGCGGGTTATGCCGTATGTGGCAGCCTTTGGCGAACAAGTGATTGTCAAGCGCGATATGTATCTGGTGATGGGGAAAGATGAGGCGGACTTGAAGAAAATAGCGGCGGGCGTCACGTGGACTGTGCAGACGGAACCGTGGAGACTCGAAGTTGATTTTTGGAAGAGCTTTGTTAATGTGGATTTGGGATTTCTAGAGGGGCTGAACGAAAAGTGGTTGGATTGATTGTTTTAGTTCTCGTTCTCGTGCTAGTATAAAATACATGGCATCGGAGTTAATGTAGCGCTTCGTCCAATGGGAATCTCGCTGCAGATGGTCCAAGCTTAATCACTCGGCCTTGGCCTTCAGGCCATCTTTCCCGTCGCGTATCAGACAATTCCATCTCTTCGCCTCAATGCCACAGCTCTCCAATGCGCCCGGAGGAGCACCCAACCAGTCCCAGCCTGCCATGGCGGACAAGCTCGTCCTTCACCATGGCCATGGTAGGGCTCCTTTCGCGGGGCTTCCTCCATGGGCTGAGCAGAACAGAAGTCAATGGGCTGGATGGGTTTTTGCAGTTACTCGACCAAAGGAAGAATGTTGAGGGGAGAGAAAGAGGTTTAATCACAGGTACGTGGTGGCATTTATGGTATGGTCTTGCGCAAGTCTGACCCTCATTGGTAGTCTCAAATCATGTCTCTGTGTACGTATGTTCAACCGGGTTTTAATTTACGTTCACGATTGACGGCATCCCGCTGATGCCCCGGCGGTGTGTAGATTGGATGATCCGTTGGTGTGGGGAGTTCTCCCTTTTCGATATCTTCGATCACCAGATAATCTTAGATGGGGGCTTGGGAGCTATGATTTATGCTTCACTAATAAGTAGTAATACCCGACGCCTAAAATAATCCCGTATAGCTGACCAGTTTTCTGCAGAGTCCTCTCCACGTTCTTCTCCCTTGGCCAGGTACTACCTACCCACCGCTCAATGCACTCACAATTCGGAGGGCTTTTCCAGCCCACTATGACGCAAGCCATCCGCCTTCTCTCCAAGAGGCCGTTCATCCACTCCAACGACCCTCCAGAAACACCAAACCCGTCTATCGCAAGCCCAGATTTCTCTGATCCTTTCACGTCTGGCCATCTAACTTTCTCCACAAACGGTAGCGATACCTTCCCCGCTCCGTCGGCCTATCTCAACCGGCGGCACAGCTGGGTTCATATATTTCCGGAAGGGAAAGTGCACCAGAAGGAAGACAGGACAATGCGCTACTTCAAATGGGGAGTGTCGCGGCTGATTTTGGAAAGCAACCCATGTCCGGACTTTGTGCCGATATGGATCGAAGGGCCGGATGAGATCATGCACGAGGCGAGGGAGTGGCCGCGATTCATCCCGCGGCCGTTAAAGAGGGTCAGCATCACATTTGGGGAGAAGCTGGACGTGGAGAAGGCGTTTGGCGACTTGCGCGAACGGTGGAAGCGGCTGCATGACAGAGAATCGAGCAGTGTGCCAGGTGGGAAGCTAGACGTTGGAGTACTGACGGACGGGCTGAAGTACGCGGAGGAGGCGGTTGATTTGAGGAAGGAGTGTACGATGAGGGTGAGAGAAGCGGTGCTGAAGGTGCGGAGGCAGAGAGGTTTACCGGATGAGGATCCCAAGGTTGGACTAATGGAAACTTATCGTTGCGAAGGCACAGGAAAGAGGGAGGGAGAGATGGATGACGGAAGCTGGGTGAATATAAAACGAGAAAACGAGTGTAAAATTACATCTGAGGCTTGGCGATGAGATGCAGCAAGGGCAGGCGCTAAAAGCTTGGGGGTGAAGTTTATTTACACTCGAAAGAAGAGACGGTATGGAAAATGTAATATAATCACAGGATAGAACAATAGAGCAAAATAGAGCAAATAGAGCAAATATAGCCAGGCGACGTTGTCAGATTAGATCAAGTTATGATGCCCTCGTCGACTGCCTTCCCGAGAGCCTGATGCCTAGTCGATGAAGAAACCACAACTTTTCGCGAGCGGGCTTCTAGCGTCATCAGACTTGGGCCTCAGTGTTCAGGAGCAGGCCGCGAAAGCCAAAAGCCATCGCACAAGAGAGTCTCAGGGGTTGCTCTATCATCACCCAACGACGATTCACGGCATGGCTACTCAAGTTTGCGACGCGCAGAGATGAATAGCGACGAGTGAAGGTATATTAGTGTGGGAGAGCATGGGAGCGGCGTGGATGATTTTATGGTATGCGCGGCTGAAATTCCCTCTGGGCTGGACAACCCACCAGGCCACAACCCCCCTCCCGGTACTTAAACTGCGCTCCGTCCGCACCAAGTGGGCGAGACACGACGCAAGATCTCACCCGCCATTATTACGCTTAGTCAGCTATCGATAGAGCCCGCCCCCGACTCGCGCACCTTCATAAAAAAACTTTGCCACAAAAGGCCAGAACCCACCAAAGCCCACGCTTGTGCGTCTTCTGTGCGTCCAACCACACACACGCTTGCTGACTGTCCAAGCCCAATTCGCCCAATTCCACAAATACGCCCGATCCTTACCGCCCGTCCTGCACCGGCCAATGGAAGGTCCAGACGCCTCGTGGGTTCCGCAAAGCCCTGACCTCTCCGGATGTCACTCCAACGACCTCGGACCTATCCACCCTCAACACCAAGGCTACCGAGGCTCAATCTCAAACTCCACTCCTTACTCTCCTCCAACCTCCTCTCCCCACGACAGGTCTCAAAGTCAATATATGCCACGGTCAGTGAAGAAGGAGGAGCGCGATAACGATGACGACTACTACCCCAACGCGTCGTTGTCCGCAGTTCCCGACGCGAAGCCCCCAAGGGCGCGCAAAGCCAAGCCCGAAGGCAATGGCGCTGCTTCTGGGAACGCCGGAGTCCTACTAGGCACAGAGCACATTGAGGTCAAGACTAAGTTTCCAGTAGCGCGGATAAAGCGCATCATGCAGGCGGACGACGATGTTGGAAAAGTAGCGCAGGTGACACCTGTTGTTGTTTGTAGGTTTGCCCCGGCACTTCATGCCATTCTCTATTCTTGATTGCTTTGAAAGAGTCCCAAAATCAATTCAGAAACCTGAGTCCTTTTCCCAATCCCTTCGGAGGGCTTCCACTAACGTCTAGCCTCACAGCGAAAGCACTCGAACTCTTCATGATCTCCCTCGTTACAAAAGCTGCCGCAGAAGCTAAATCACGCTCCTCGAAACGCGTTTCCGCCGTCCACCTCAAGCAAGCCGTCACCAAAGATGAGCAATTCGATTTCCTCTCCGAGATCGTCTCCAAAGTCGCCGAGGCACCTGCCGCGGCGGAGAAGAGCGAGGACAATGCAATGGAGGTCGAGGGCAAGAAGCGAAAGGGCGGCGGGAGAAAGAAGCGGAAGGCCGACGATGATGACTTCTGATTAGGGATAGGGTTCGGTATACGGCAAGGGCGGGCGGGCTAGGAGACGGGCAAGAGTTTTCGGAGCTATAGACCTGTTTCAATCCTCTTGGAGTTCTGTCTCCTACTGCGGTCACAGGCGCGGACTAGAGCTGGGGTTGGGTGTTTACCATGGCGTCCTTTGGAGGAATGATACGAGATTTTTTAGCACATGGTTAGCGGTTTATGGTGGGCTTCTTTCTTCATATATGGGTATCTTGCATAGGGTCTGGCGTCCGATTAGTATTCTGGCTCCCTAACATACGTTTTAGCCTGGTGCTTGGCTGTGGAGCTGAGAGCCAGCATATCTATATATTATTCTACATCCAAAAAGGTTATTTCAAGACTCTAACCTGTAACTGCCTTTCACCATAGACGGATCCACCATTTCGCAATCTGGATGAGCAGATAGACCTTTGGCATATCTTGAGAACACATGTTAAACTGCTGATCAAACAGTGCATATTGCTGGAGACGCGGTCATTAAGCTCTACGAATCGAACGGAGAGCAGGGCCTTATCCTATTGCTGGGGAAAAGCTCA
>Ga0307515_10020332_pt1 | contig 11850 bp, 15 predicted proteins | sample 17_EM_MG_FD_194513 | JGI IMG/M metagenome (GOLD analysis project Ga0307515, IMG submission 194513) | Populus trichocarpa ectomycorrhiza microbial communities from riparian zone in the Pacific Northwest, United States - 17_EM | ecosystem: Host-associated > Plants > Roots > Unclassified | place...
TAATATACCTCGTAGGCAGGTAGGAACCGTGAAGTTCTTTGAAGGATCCGTTCTACTGCTTGGGGAATGATATGAGAAGCATTGTGACCTGATTCTCAAAATCATCTATAGCATCTCGGTAGTTATTCATGTGTATGAACCACTCTTCATGATAATTTTCGAGATGGCACTCTCGATGGTATACTCATGGTATGGATTTGATAGAAGGCAAGCGCAGTCCTGATCTAAGACACAACTCGAACATCACTTCAAGAAAGATTACCGCGCATTTTGTGGCCTGGGACCAGGAAATTCGTTCATCCGAAGCACACACAGCTCGCGTTGTGGAGATTTCTCCGCACCCTTCTTATGACTCTTCATCCTATTCACCTTGTAGTTCTCTCATGCTCTATAATTGAAGGGAGCAACTGTTTGCGCATCTTGGCATCGGTTTTGTCGCAGCAGTTGATAGAGTGACTCGATAAGTTCTGTAAATTGAGCGCAGTTTCAGAAGTTGCAAAGTATGAGAGGTAAGACGAGTACGTGAGACAGGGGAACTGTGAAGTGAGGGTGAAAGAGAGAACGCGTGTGGAGCTAGAAGAATTGATCAGGAGAGAAAGGGGGGCAGCGGACTTTATCGAGGCCAGCAACGAGGTGGTGGCCGGATCAACGACGGAGCGAAGGAAGAGCCCCGCTAAACCGGAAGAGGCAGTGCGCCAGACGGATACTATTCGGCGACAATGAAACCGACGGAGCTTCCTTCAAAATGCTCTTGGTAACCTCTAGCCTCTGCAGAGTAGAGCCTGCCGCCACGCCCCATGGCTGGCGGCGGTTGACCTGATAAGACTTAGCTTCATGATCAGTGAAGACTAAGGATGCTTCGGAACTGTATACGTGGCATGATGTTTGGCAGCTTTTATACATTCGATCTTGACACGTCTCCGCCTAGCCTCCGCAGCGACTCCTTGCGGCCCAATATTGTCATAATATCAGCGACGCCAGCTCCATCTTTCCCATCCGCAAGAACTTTACGGAGGTAATGGTACAGCTCCTTGGCAGGGTTTTCCGCGCCTTGCGCACCAGCAGCGATTTCTTTTATTTTCGCTTTCAATCGATCGGGTTGCCAGTCGGCCTCGGAAATTTCTGCCAAATCTTTCGCTAGGAGTGGTATGCCGGGGGCATCTGTCACCGAGGTTGGATGGATTAGTTGGGTGAAGAAGAAGTGACTTCTCATGACAAAGCCCTCAGCAGTGGAGTAATTCTTTGCGTCAGCACGAATGATTTTAGCAACATAGTCACGCAGGGATCTCCCCCCAAGGACAGTTTCACTGCAGAAGATGATAGTTAGCCGCTCTGGATGAAACAAGAGTTCAGAGTCTCCAATCTTACTAATCCCCAAATGAACTATTCCTGTTGACAAGCTCAACAACCTTGTCGACCATTTCGTCAAACCCCTTACCACCATCATTGGCACGAATTCGAGCATGCTCATTTTGGAGAAACCATAGTTTCCCTAATGTAACAGTTGTGTTGCCTTTAGTGAACTTCATTGTGAACTATATGAATGCGTCAAGCTCAAACCCGGGAAACAGCACGTAGATACTTACCTTATTTATCAGATCATTCATAGTTATAATATCGGACCTGGATCCATGCGACCAGCCGAGCAGAGCCACGAAATTAGCCAACGCCTCGGGAAAGATACCCATCTTATCCCTAAACGATGCGATATCCGTATCGAAATTCCGCTTGCTGAGTTTGTTTCCCTCCTGATCCGTCAACAGGCCTACATGCGCAAATTCTGGCGGTGTCCATCCGAACGCTTCATATATGGCAAGATGTTTGGGTGTCGCAGGCAGCCATTCCGTCCCCCGGATGACATGAGTAATTTTCATGTGATGGTCATCCACCACATTGGCAAGATGGTACGTAGGCAGCCCGTCCGTCTTCAGCAGGATCGGATCCTCGTACGCTTCGTCTCCGCGTCGTCCAGGCTTTAGCGCCCTCCCTACATTGCCATAAATCAGGTCGACAAACTGAGGGTAGACGTCCGGAATAAGTAGTCGCACAACATGCTTTTCCCCTCGGGCTGCTCTATGATCTGATTCCTCCTTCGGAATATTTGCGCATGTTCGATCATAGTCGGTAGGTAAGCCTAGTTTACTTCTCTGCTCGGCAAGCTCGCTCAGACGGTGTGCTGTACAGAAACATCGATATGCACGGCCCGATTCGAGTAATATTTCGGCATGTTCGTGGTACATTTCTGTCCGTTCGGATTGTTTGTACGGCCCATACGGACCTCCCACTTCGGGACCCTCATCCCACTCTAGGCCAGCCCATCTTAAATCTTGGAGGAGTCTCTTCTCCGCATCTAGTATTGTTCTTTTCTTCTTCCGTTAGCCTATATGTGCTGTTAGAATTAGACCACCCACCTTGTCCGTGTCTTCTATTCGTAGTAAAAATTGGCCGCCTGTCCGTTTCGCGAGAAGATAATTAAACAATGCAGTACGCAGAGATCCAAGGTGAAGATAGCCTGTCGGAGAAGGGGCAAAACGCGTCCTAGCAGGGCCCGGAGAAAGCTTCGATTTATTCAGAGGATTCGGGCGATGAAGTTGCGATTGAGAGCTAGCAGATGAGGAATACCGTTTCGCATTTTTAGAGAGGCGCGTAAGGCATGACTTACAAGTATATCGGCCAAATTGGACACGAAACGAGAAAAAAGCAGACATTCTTCGCGCTATATAAAAAGTTATAAGATATGTCGTGAGAGCTTTGTTATATGCCAAGCCCGGCAACGGATCAACTTGTCGGGTTATTCTGGACGTAGCAATCAAACTTTCCCTCACCAGTCGCCGCTTCTCCTAACCATATATTCCCCTATCTCTACCCTAAATCTCATCCTAATTTTCTTTGTACATAATTCTCTTGTTCTCTCTCCAATCCCAACAGTTAACAGCCTAATCTCTTGTTACAGAAAAGTAAAACACCCCAAACAACCCTCGCGTAATAACCACTAACACGCTATATCAATTTAGTGAACGACATTGTCGAGGTGGACCTCTATGGTTGGTCCGTTTTGGCAAATACTCCTCGTGGAGGCTAACGCGATAAGAGGTCCTGGGCGTCACCAGCGGCGCCAGCAAGGCTGAAATCAAGAAAGCCTACCATAAAGTCCGTCCCCTCGAACAGAAATCCCTTTTCTTCTTAGACCCAATTTTAGCCACTGCCTTTCCCATACCACATATCTGACACTGCGGTTCACAGGCGGCCCTTTCTCACCACCCGGACAAAGTAGCCGAGCACGAACGCACAGAGGCCGAAATCCGCTTCAAGGCCGCGAAACAAGCCTACGAAATCCTCTACGATGACGAGAAACGCCACCTCTACAACACCCACGGCATGTCTGCCTTCGACACGAGCCGCGGGGGTCCTGGAGGCATGGGAGCCGAGGTGGACCTAGACGATATACTGCAGCAGATGTTTGGCGGCATGAATATGGGCGGGATGCCGGGGATGGGCGGGATGCCTGGGATGGGGGGAACGCCGGGTGGGATGGGCAGGAAGCCAAGAAAGGGCAGGGACGTTGTGCAGGAGTACCAAGTCACGCTGGAAGAGCTGTACAAGGGCAAGACGACACGGTTCTCGAACACGAAGAATGTGGTGTGCACTGTGTGCAAAGGGAGTGGAGGGAAGGAGAAAGCGAAGCCGCACCAATGCGCTGTATGTGGTGGATCCGGTACGTTCATATCCAATTCTAGGCCTTTGTTCCTGTCACCAATTCCCCCATCCACTCAACCCCCTGAAAATATGTCAGATTAATGGAGGAGTGTCACGCTAACATGTCCATCGCAAATATGCAGGCTCAACAGCGCGTCTCCGCAACGTCGGCCCTGGCCTCGTGACCCAAGAGACAGTTACTTGCAGTACCTGCTCTGGTTCCGGGTCTCTCTTTAAAGAAAAAGACCGCTGCAAAAAGTGCAAGGGCAAAACCATCGTTGAGACCAAGAAGGTGCTGGAGTTATATATCCCTCGCGGAGCCAGAGAAGGTGAGCGCATTGTCTTACCCGGCGAAGCGGATCAGCTTCCGGATCAGGAACCGGGCGACGTTGTTTTCGAGCTCGTCGAGGCACCGCATGATGTATTCCAGCGTGCAGGCGGTGATCTAAAAGCCGAACTGAACATCACGCTTGCGGAGGCCCTAACAGGGTTTAACCGAGTAGTCTTGACGCACCTGGACGGGAGAGGCATCCAGTTAAACGTTCATCAGCCTAAGGGCAAAGTGCTGAGGCCGGGACAAGTTCTTAAAGTCGTTGGTGAAGGTATGCCGATCAAGAAAAGTGATGTCAAGGGGGATCTGTATCTAGCAGTGAACATTGAGTTCCCGGAGGATGGCTGGATAAAGAATGAAGAAGCTGTTAAAAGGATCAGGGGTGCCCTGCCCGGCCGAGCAAGGAGCGAAGGTGCCAAGCCAGAAACTGTGGACGAAGTTGAGATCGAATATGATGTGACACTGGATGACTTTGGAGCCGACAGCGATGACCCAAGGGGTGGGGGAGAATGGGAGGATGAGGATGAGGAAGGCGGACCGCAATGCGCGACGCAGTAAAAATACAGTTTACGAGGTGTAGATGCGTAGTACATAAAGGCGGCGTTAGGGGTTTTGGGATATTGCACTCTAGATCTCAATGGCAGGTATGCCTTCGAGATGTATTTACTAGTAGATCTTCGACGGGTTACGGCTTCGCTCTGCGATGGGCGGATATTTCCCCTTAATGCATTATGATCTCCAAAACTAGGATGACAGTGGTATTGTCTATAAACCTGTACCTCCGAATTGAGCCTGCAGTTTGCAATCATTATTGATGTAGGTCGTCCAGACCGCACGCTAGGTGAATTGCTAAAGGGAACTGGCAACATCCACACAACTAGATTTTAAAGCCTACCGTAACTCCAGACTGGATCAAAGCACCGAGGTGTATCAGCGAACCACTAAGATTGCAGCCGTCAATACTCACTAACATGAGCCTAGAAACTAGTCAAGGCACCTAAAGGAATGCTGAGTGCAGAAGGCTAGATTGAAGTGGAGAGAGAATATGTAGGAACAGCCTGTCACACAGGTTGAAATCAGGTACGGTTATCTCACAAACCCCGATATCTTGGAGATGCCGCCGAGCAACTCTTCCTTAGAGTTGGTTGTATGGGTCTTGTGTTATCCGCTAGCCTCATGTCTCAAATGCGCAACTAACAGGTTAAGCTTTGAGGTTTTCCCGGAAGCTTGTACAAGGGTGTGGCCGGAGCGGGTCAGCCATCCTCCCTGCTAGTGGTGGCAACATCTAGGTGCCGAATCGCTTTCATTACCGTTACATATCCCTCATAAGCATGCTCACGCAGCTTGACCCGTCCCGCATTTGCACTAGCTTTAGATTATTATTTTTTGGTCTACCGATGAGGCTGCAGTATGCTGGCTCTGCAGAAGTTCATAAGCCAGTCTCTACCGTGAGCATACGATCATGAGACTTGCTTAAGGGACACCATGACTACATCGACACCATGCCATCCAAGAGACGCTCTAGTCCATGGAGGAGCCGTCCCTGACAAGATTAGAACCTTGTCGACGCGCAATCCTAGAGACATCACTACCCCCCTTGCCAACTGGATACTCTGATGTAAGTCGCCCGCGGAGTATTCATATTTGAAAACCACCCGGCCTGTACATCAAAACTTGTCGGACACATAGGAGAGTCGCAGAGAAATCTCCCACACTTGCAGTATTCTTCCATCATGTCTTCTGTAATAAGCCTAACACAAGCTCCTTCCCCAGACTCGAGGCTCTGCAGCAAGTCTTCCATGTCGAAATTTTCCGAAACCCATGAGTCACATTTATCTTGGCGACGATATGTCAACATTTCCGTTTGGACAGCGGCCCACAGCTTTGCAAGGTCACGATTCATGCCGAATGCGCTCTTCTCCTGGCCCCATTTAAGGTTCTCATCCAAACCAATTTCTTCCTCGGAGTGTAGCACTGAGCAGGGGAGATGAAGATTCTGAGGGCTCGAAGCAATGGTTGATGTTTCCGAAGGAGTTTCCAAGGTTTCCTGTAAGCATATGTCTTGCGTCATGGAGTTAATGGTCCCGTCTTGTGTCCGGTCACACCCGAGTATCCATTCAAATTCAGCGTGTGCCAAGACCCAGTAGCATATGCGCCACCCAGTTACAAGCTTTGGCGACCAACTAGCGGAAAATTGAGCAAGGATTCTTTCCGTAAGCCTGGACGGTGTTAACGGCTTATGTGAGCATTGGTCGTCGTTGTATATGTCGTTCAATAGCGCGTCAGATATCTCTGCAGTCTTGGAAGGGTCAACATGATTTACCAGGAGGCACAGAAGACAGGCAAGAATTCCAAATAAATCTTCATCATCTTTACCGTAAAGAGAGAGCTGCAGCGCAACTAACATGAGCGTATGCAACGGAAGAAGATCAAGTCGCCTTCCGCAGTGGCCACAAATTCTCCGAAATAGCCCGCTGGGGTAATCTCGCGGGGCCCTAAAGGAGCAAAAAAAACTGATAGAGTGGCATATTGCTAATGCCGATGTGTGGCAAAACTTGTGCTTCCATTCAAACGGGATGGTTCGTTTCCCAGTGGCGTATAAAGCCCGAATGCATTCAGAATCGGCAGCCCACCAGCCACATATATCGATGTCCTCTCCAGGAAAGCGGATTTGGCCCTTAAGCGCTGGATCAACTATTCCGGGGTCGCAAGCAGAGTGAGATCGAAGGATAGTCATCATGAGCGCATCCAAAACCGTATGTCCCAGGTCGTTGACGTAACAGTCTCCCAGGATGTTGGTTATTTCGAGCATCAAGCAGTCGAAAACCAAGCAGCATCCCACGGCTCCATCTAAATATGTTGCAGCTAAGTGCAACGGGAATATTTCGTCAATGCAGACTTCGGACTCTTCAGCTTCCTCGAAGAGATTACATAGCAGTGGTATATTGCCGCTCATGATTGCAATCCGAACGGATTCGATAATGAATTGCTCTGGAACTCCCCGACCTTCTTTGGCGACATAAGCGATGGAAATAGGTAGCGACGTTTGCATTAAATTGCTAAATGAATTGGATTGGAGATTTCGGATGAGTTTCTCGGGAAATGGGCCAACTGCAGCTGATTCTTCGGCTGTCCACGCATGTTCCTCCGTATAGACTTCCAAGAATTCATCCCGTTCATGAATAGACCAGAAGCATATCCTAGACGGCTTCAATCTTGAGTTCGCATTCAACCCAAGGATGATCTTATCAGGATCTGTGTCCGGACGACAGTCTTCATCGTTTCTAGCATCATCCTGCAAGGGGTCCAAGTCCATGGGATCATCTCCAGGAGTGGAAGGTGAACTTTTGGAATGTGCAGGTGGGATGTCAGTATGCCCAATTAAATCTTGCGTCCATTCTTTTGGTCCACGACCCCAGTATTTGGCAGTTTTATATGCGTGGAGCCAAAATTGATGCACCCAAGAGCTCATGGTTCTGGAATGCATTAGCGACATTAACACTTAAACTCTTGGGTCAGCGTACTGTCTTTCCACTCTATTCATGGACCGGAGGAGACTGTTATAATCCCCAGCCACGAAAAGACGAGCCCGATCTGTGGCAATTTTCCGTTGGACCGCAGACATGAGAGAAAGTGGCAGCTGTTGCGGAGACGTAGGCGTTTCTGGTGGCGGAGTTCCATTGGGAGATGGTGTGGTTATCCATCCGTCTTTCTGTGGAGCAAAGATCGGGCTTTGATCCGATCTTTGTGTCCAACTGAGGGGACCCCATGGAGTGCACCATGACATAAATCTTATATAAGTGGTCAGCATCTGCTGAGATTTTAAAATAGCACTTACAATCGAACAAAAGGTACTCCATTTCCTGACGTGTGAGATTGCATATCCACTGTTTGGGAAGGTGCGATAGCCAGACGCGGAGCACGAGTTCTTAGTTTAAGATGACGGATCAGTTTCCTCGCCGTGATTCCATCGTAGGTTATGGGTGCGCTCGGCTTCCCCTGCAACGTCTTTTGGATGGACGCTATCATTTCTTCCTTCTGTCGAACCGTTAGGCGTTTCTTAAGGGCCCATTTCTTGTTGATGTGGTATTTGTATTGAGCATCTCTTGAAAGATTAAACACATCAGTACTTTAAACGTTCCACAAATAAAAAAAGGAATCCTCGTACGTCGCATAAAATCTAACTTGCTCCCTCAGGGTCTTCGCAATCTGCGGGATCGTCTCCCGTTTCTCGATGAAAAGATGCTCAATGACATGCCTTAGAATCTCCCACTTAGCTGCATAAGGCTTGCCGCTAAGCTCTTCTTGAAGGCGTTCAAAGGTGTGTCGGTCCATGATTAAGCGAACATTATGTGGAGCGGCGTGACGGTTGTCACAGAAGGGAGCTTGGATCTTAAATACATATTGCTGGCAGTCAGTTCTGCAATTCACTTCTAAGGCTGTGCGGGCAAAATATCGCACGCAACAAAGTAACCTGAGCAATCAAGCGACGAGGCAGATGCAGCCACAAATGCCAAAAGGTAACGGATTAATCGAGTCGCTGCCCGTTAAGCTGCAGCCACCAGTGCAGTTGGTCAATGCGCTTGTACACCGGACAACAAGGACAAAAGTGGACTGACCAACCAAAAACAGATAGTTGCCCAAATGGGTATCAGTGCTCAGCTGTATGGCAGGCTGATTCGACGGTGTTGAGACCTAAAACATCGTCCGCATTTAGAGTCTTCCGGCACAAAAGTACTTTACCCAATCGAATGCTTTGGTGTCGTGAACGCAGCAACAAATTCAAGTGCGGTCATGCGGGACGGGGGCGACTGACTAGAGATAAGCAATGGGACCGTCGATATGAGGTAAATTGCCGTGGGTTTTTTGAGCGTTAGAAGAGGACTATCGAATGAAGGCAGAGTTGGTCCTATCTTACCGAGCGCGACCTCTGATAGCAGAATCATTGAACCAGAAGCATGAAGCAGCTTTATCCGCGGTGTAGTTTGGCAGACTTAGACTCTCGTCAAAGCCGTGGAGCTAGCAAACCTATTCATATATATAGTAAAGGAACGTGACGCGGCAGGACTCAAGACCCCAAAAAAGCTGTTGTTCTTGTGTTTGGAGCGATAAGTGCAAATGCGAATCAAGTCGATCTGCGTAAGCATGCTGATAATGATATCTAACGGTAATCAAATTATTGTGGCGGATGTCGCCACCATAACCAGAGAGGACGGCCGACCCCACACCCTTGTACAAGCATTCTCGTAGTCAAGATGGTTACCGCACTACTGCCTGCAACGTTTAAGATAGTGTCGCTAAGAATAGCCATTCCTGGAGTAGGTTATGGCTAGAGCGTCGGCGATGCTCGTGCCTCCGAGTGCTTCTTTACCCGAGAGCAAGGGCAAGGACAAGAATATTTCGTGCAAAGTAACAGCATTCCGAGCTCAGCCAGACTTAAACGACGTGGTTAGGGAAGATGAGGCTGTTGATGGCTAAATTTCGAGGCGTGCCGGGGGATTCGGGGCATCGGTGGGAAGAGAACGCCGGGGAACTTTGTTCCGAGGGCTGTCGCCATCCCTGCTAGCGAGCTTCAGCCCCTCGCATTGTCCCCTGCTCGGATCTTGACTTGGCTTCGATTCCACCTTCAACCCCTCCATCGTGATCGCTACACGCCGCCATTTGCAGTATACCATCGCATCAAAACATGTACCGACTCTGTGCAACTCATGCTCCCGAACGAAACATGGAGAGCGATCTGAGATATATAAAAGAACCTCCAGACGCTCTCCAGTTATAATCATCACAACCACAATCATCTCCAGCTTCACTAAACAACTAAACACTCCAGCCTCCAAAGAAACCATTTCTCCTATCCAACCCAAACCCACCCAGACCAACTCAATCTCAATCCCAAAATGGCATCCCAAACCAACCTCCCCGAAATCTCCCGCTATATCACGACCCACGACCCACACCGGCCTCTCAATCTTCTCCCCCTTCCACGCCGCCACCGTCACGAAAACGACTCTCCCTAACGGCTCCGCCTTCCAACTCGACTACACCACCTCCAGCACCCCGGTAACCTACACCGCCGACTCGGACATCAGCGCCTACAACGCGCACCTCGCATCCCACCCGCCCCTGCCGCCCGCCCACACAACCCCCAACGGCACCGTCCTGCGCCACACCGAGATGCCGCCGGGCGGCGCGACGCCGATGCACCGCACGCTGACGCTGGACTACGCGGTCGTGCTAGACGGCGAGGTGGAGCTGGTGCTGGACGGCGGCGAGGCGCGGGTGCTGAGGCGCGGCGACACGGTCGTTCAGCGCGGGACGATGCACGCGTGGCGGAATCGCAGCCGGACGAAGTGGGTGCGGATGCTGTGCGTGCTGATGCCCGTTGAGGAGGGGTGGATGGTGAAAGGGGAGGTCATGAGGCAGGAGTTTAGGGGGTCGCCGCCGCAGACGCAGCAGGCGCAGCAGGTGCAGACGCTGGTTGAGTGAGTGGGTTTGCTCGTCCCTTGTGCTCTATTTACCCTTCGCTTTGCTTTTTCTTGCGGTCCTCATGTTTCTCACGACTGTGCTTTTTGCGTAAGGGAGAAGTGCTAATGTAGGTGCAATAGGACTCCCCGCGTTGAACTACGGGGCGGTAGCGGCGGCAGTGGCAGCGGCAGAAGCGCCGGGTGTCCGCGAGCTCAGAGTCGTGGCCGGTTCTTCGGCACGAGGGAGCAGTCGCTCTCGCAGGCCTCGCAAGTGGAGGAGAGCAGTAGCAGCAGCGTGAGCAGCGTGAGCAGTCCGCAGGGGGAGAGCGAGAAGAAGTTTGGGTTATTCAGTCGTTGATTTTCATTGGTTCGTTCGTTTTCGTTATGCTGTATTGCGATCTGCTATCCCTTCCCACGTTGTTTTGTGTACACAGCTATCGATAAGAATCTGGCCAATAAGAGGCTCTCGATCAGCCCTCCGTGGTAAGGTGTTCCTAGGCTTGGCGCCAAGCTATAGACGCAACGTGGGAAGGGATAGTTTAGCCTATGCTATATTTTGGCATTTGCTCTATTTTTGCATTTGCTATATTTCTAGGATTTTGCGATATCTTTGGTATCGAGGTCTGTCCACAGCCTGCCTAGCGATCTCGTAGGCGTGTATGGGTAGCTGAATTAAATGTGCCTTCTTTCGTCCACGCTGGTGCAGATTACATGAAGGGGGTTTTGGAGCCTCGCAGCTGGTCAGCTTACCATAATAGCTGAGACCTGGGCCCAAGCATGCTTACTATCCAGGTTGTGCAGCTGAGGTTTGAAACCCTCTCCAATTTCATTCCTCGCCAATAGTCCGGCCTGCTGTCGTAAAATAAAGCCCTGGCTACTCGCTTCCGCCCTTCTGGAACACCCAAACGTTGCGTCCGCACAACCACGCTTGGCGGGGGTCCTTCATCCCCGGAAACGTCTGCATGCGGCAGCTACTATCCGTGGGATCAAGGATAAGTTTTGTGCCAAGACTCTAATAATTTGTAAGGGACTTGGCACAAAACTTACCCTTGGCACCACAGTAGTTGCCCACCCGCTTTGCCAGCTGGACTAATTCTGTCCTAGTCTTAGTCATCTAATACGATGACCACATCAATTCTTGTGACACACGCTCGGATCTTTCCTGTCATCAGCCCGTCGCCGTGCTGTAAATCAGCTGGAGCGTATAAAGAGGAGAAGAGCGCGCGTTGAGGAGAGTGCTCATCCCGCAGCTAGGACGCAATTGCGAGAATTTCTTAGGCTGTACTATTTATTTTACGACTTTTAGATTCCTCGGCTTCAAGATTTCACATCTTTCGGGCATTTTGGGCTCCAGCTAAA
>Ga0307515_10020333_pt1 | contig 11849 bp, 9 predicted proteins | sample 17_EM_MG_FD_194513 | JGI IMG/M metagenome (GOLD analysis project Ga0307515, IMG submission 194513) | Populus trichocarpa ectomycorrhiza microbial communities from riparian zone in the Pacific Northwest, United States - 17_EM | ecosystem: Host-associated > Plants > Roots > Unclassified | place...
AGTAATGAAAATATTAAAAATAAATTTTTAAATAAAAAAATCATCCATATAATTTCATACATTACTTGGAAAACAAAAGGTATCTAACTATTTACTAAAATAATATAATTATATTTTTTCTTTTCTTGAAAATTTTAACAAAGCTTGCTTTTAAAAGGTAATGCTTTATTATTTTTTTGATTTTATGTTTTAATATTAATTTTATAAGGAATTGAGCGGATCTAAAATTTTCACATAGTACAAATTGAAGAAATTAACTTAGAGTTTGAAAAATCTACCTGAATTTTCCTGATTTCCAAAGCAATATCAAATGACATGGTTACATTTAGAAGCAAAAAAAATATTAACTGGCATCCAGTAACGCCTTCATTTCTTCGCCCTGTTTTTCATTTTTTATTATAATGGATTTGGTTATAGGGCAATTTAGTATTTTCATAAATATAACATAATTTTTATAAATAAAAAGTAGCTGGTCCATCCTTTCATGTGAGGTGACGTCTCCTTTCAGTAGCTTTCTTTTCTACTTATTTTTTTTAAGTTACATTATTCGACATTATTTATTTTTAAAAACAGTCTTTATATTTTTTTTTCATTTCAATCCGATTATCCTAATTTTATAATATATTTAATCAATTAATTCAGGTATTTTTTACATTTTAATATTTTTTCTGATTTTATTATTTAAAATTATATTTTTTTAGATCAAGCTTTATTATTTTTATAGTTTTATCTTTTATTAGATTATCTCGTTCACATGGTTTGACTAATAAGGTTTGGTGGCCTTACCCAGGGTTACATTTGTTTAATTTTTCTATGCTTGTTTTTGTTGATTGATTTTATTTTTTTATTTTAATTTTTTACATTTGAATTGTTGGTGATTGATTTTACCCGAATTTACATTTGTTCAGTTTTTTATGTTTATTCTTGTTGATTGATTTTATATTTTTATTTTAACCTTTTATATTTGAATGGTTAAGAATTGACCTTGCCCGGATTGTGAATTTCATATATTAGCTTAGGTTGGTTTGTTTTTTATTTTTTCATTCTTGTCCAGCTCTAATATCGGATTATCTTAGAATTCAATTTTTTTTTTCTAATGACAATTGTTCTTCCTTGCTGTTATCATTATCGTATTTTTTTAACATTCGGTTTATTTACTGTCGCTATTTCTTTATATTATATAATTAAATTAATATAGATTCTTTCTTTTAAAAAAATACAGTAGCAGCGCTCTTGCATTATTATTTTTTTGGGTTAAAAAACATTTTCCGAGTCCATGGAAACGCCAGCCATCATTCTAGTTATATCCCTATCTTCTTAAGTGTTTCATTCATGGCATTAACTATGAAGAAACACTACTATAAGTTAAGAGTGCGTGTCTGATACTCGATGAAAAACTGGAGGAAATTTGTAATTATTTGAAGCGATTTCATTTATTATTTTTTTCTATTTCCTTTTTTTATTGTCCAATACGAGTTCCACTGGACTTTAAACAACTCAGTGGAGGTGTTTTTCTTATTTTTAAATACGACCAAACCCATAAATCTTGATTGCTGAGTTGGAACAATTTCTGCTATCTACAACCTACCTAGAATTCATCAACAATTTTTTTTTATTATTATTATTAATGTGAATATTTAAACCAATTTAGTACTTTAAATATTAATTTTATAGTTTTAAAATTAATAACTATCTAAGTGAATTTTAAAAGACAATCCAATATTTTTTTTTTAGTTTAACGTGGGTGTCCAGGCCAGCTTGCACGCATCTAAACTAATCCCACGGGCCCTGAAATTAACGATCATGTAAGTCTCAAGTGACCATCGTATGAGCAACCACATGGCTCGAACCTGAGACCACAGAGAGAGCAAACATCTTGGTCTCAAGCTCTTACTACTTGTCTACCACCTAGATTGTTAGTACAATCAAATATTTAATAACACTTCTTTTAAACTAAAAGTAACAAAATCTTAGGTTAAAATTATATCTCGATAAATCTACCACTGATTAAAAAAGTGGGGCTAAAAATCACCTAAAATATATGTGTTTTTTTTTAAATCACATTAATAACCTATTTGTTTTTAAATTTTAAAAGTAATTTTTAAAAAAATTAAAATTTGTTTATTTATTTTTTATTTTAAATTATTTTTCCGGACGAGTTATAAATTAAACGTTAATAAATGATTTTAGCAAATAGAGAAAGGTTACCGCCCTTCACTTATACACGTGTCGACCGTTATTGGTCCGATGGACACTCCATTTTATCAATCCTTGCTTCGCAGTGACCCCACCGAACCTCTTAAGAGCACCTACTAAGAGGCTTTTTTCGGGCAACCATTTGCCCGACAACCCGAATTGACCCGGTCAAGCATGTTTTACATCGGAGTTCTAATTCCATACAGTAATATACATCCACGTGGTGCCAACTCACCAGTTCATAATCCTGAATCCATTGACAACACCCTTCTTTTGTTTCGATTATAAAACCCATAACACTTCTTCACCTTTCATCTTTGCTCCACCCTCGAGAAAATGGCGCGAAAACCCCTAATCACTTTTCTGGGAAATTTTCGCGTCACTGCATTTCTCTTATTACTACTCCTCACTTCCCGTCAAGTCATAGGCGGCGGCCATGACTACCACGACGCTCTCCGCAAGAGCATTCTCTTCTTCGAAGGCCAGCGCTCCGGCAAGCTCCCTCCAGATCAACGCGTCAAGTGGCGCCGGGACTCGGCCTTGCACGACGGGTCCTCTGTTGGCGTAATTACTCTCATTCCATAACAACTTCGTCGTCAATTAACTTGCATTGTTGCATTGTTTTAATCAGTGGGTTAATTCACTTCATTGTTTCTACATTTCTTTAGAGGGATTTGACGGGAGGATACTACGACGCCGGGGATAACATAAAGTTTGGATTCCCAATGGCATTTACTACGACGTTGTTGTCATGGAGCATTATCGATTTCGGAAGGAACATGGGACCGGAGTTGAAAAACGCCGTTAAGGCCGTCAAATGGGCGACTGATTACTTACTAAAAGTAACGGCGGTGCCTAACGTCGTTTATGTTCAGTTAGGTGACGCGTATTCCGATCATAACTGCTGGGAGAGGCCAGAGGACATGGATACACTGAGAACGGTGTATAAAATCGATGGGTCCCACCCAGGGTCTGACGTTGCAGGTGAAACTGCCGCTGCATTGGCCGCTGCGTCCATTGTGTTTCGTTCACGTGACCCTGCTTACTCTAGGTTGCTTCTCAATCGGGCCGTTAGGGTACGTCATTTTCACGCCTGGCTTCTTTTCGCTTTCTAGTGCTTGTAGACTGTCTTCTTGATATTTCACTTTCTGCTCAATTTGTGATCGATTCCAGATTTCTCACTTGGTGCTGTTTTGCTTTTCTGTTTTTGAAATTATTCTGTGGTTTTCACAGAAAGGTTTTTTCTACTAATGTTTACATGCCATAATTGTTAGCTTCTGTAAGATATAGTCACACTGTGTTTTAGAAGTAGTGGCGGTGTGCATCTTTCGTGACATAGCTATTCAACAATTGGTTTCCTTTGGAAAATTAAGCAAGGTGGAGATTAAATAATTAAGACAAATTAATGTGGCTAAGAAAAAGAATTTATCTCGAACTGGGTTGTGTATTGATTGCATTTGTACCTGCTATACGTTTCAATGATCAGTGGTATGATAATGTGGAACCAAACCAAAAAATGATACAAATAAAAGGACAATAGTTTAAGGGGGTGAGCTTAGACTTGTACGATCAATAATTTTTTTGTATGTTTATATGATGCCCAACTGCCTAGGCACTGGGATTTATATTCTCCTGTGCTGGTAAAAAAATAAATAAAAGGTTATTCTTTTAATTTTATTATCTGAGAATGAGGCACTCGGGTGGTTTAGTAACATTAAACAATTGCCATTTTAAACATTGATCCTGAACTTGTTTTGAAATTATCCAATTACGGGTTGGTGAAGGCTTGTGGCAGCAGGTTGTCATTTTAGACGTTTGCGTATTTTGGAATATATATCATGAGAATTGAGAAATTGACCGTTGTGTCGTGTGTATTCGTGTGAAACGGTTTCTTTGTAGGTCTTCGACTTTGCTGACAGCCACCGGGGTGCGTACAGTAGTAGCCTGCACCCTGCAGTGTGCCCTTTCTACTGTGACGTGAATGGTTACCAGGTAAGCAACCGCCGTACCGCATTAGATAAGCATTGAGAATGAATAGAGGACCAAGATTGATGTTCATTGTGAATTTCAAATATAATATATTAATATTGCAGGACGAGTTGCTATGGGGAGCAGTGTGGTTGCACAAGGCTTCACGCAGGCGCAGATACAGAGAGTACATAGTGAAAAACGAGGTAATATTGCATGCTGGAGATACCATCAATGAGTTTGGTTGGGATAACAAGCATGCTGGCATCAACGTCCTCATTTCCAAGGTAATTTTTTTTCAACTTTCTTAGCTCCTCACATTAACTAGTAACTACTGCTAATATGTTTGTATCATCTTATTTTTGATGGAGGTGTTAAAAAATTGTATAATTTTATGGACCATATATGCTTCTATATGCCTGCTTATTCCTTATCGAACCTTCTTGTCTTCTTAAGCTTTACTGTTCTTCTTGTCTTGTGTCTTTGTTTTGTATGTGGGGAATGTTTACTTATCCAGAACCGAATTATAAAGTAGAAAATCTACGTGTATCACGCGACGATAAGTAATGAACATATTTAGAGTGGGGCAGGGTAGTGTGGATTCGGCACATTGTTGGACCCATAGTTTCAGATCAACTAGAAACAGTTTAAAGTCTTATGCTAGATACGTTTGGCTTAGATAAAAGCCTAGATCAAAGGGAAATGAACTCTGCAAAACTTGAGCCATGTTATTGTGGGGTCGTCGTTATAATGGTGACCCTGCTAGCTATTTTTAGATCCTTGTGCGCATATGAAAAGATGGGAAGTGAATATAAAATAATCTTGATAACAATGATAAAAAGCTTTATAATTTTGATGATTGCACATGATTATATCTGGTTCTGGTTTTCATGTGGACTTGCACCATTTCATGTGAAGTGAATATAAAATAATCTCGATGAGAATTCATCAGAGTGGTGCTGTCCCTCTCTTCAACCTGTTTGGAATTGCAGTTTGATCATAATTTTGAAAAAAATTGATATCATGTTTTTGGATATTTTTTTATATAAAAAATAAAATTTTAAAAATAAAAAATATTATTTAAAAATATTTTTAATAAAAAATCCCTTTCAAAAACAATTAATCAAAGTCGGAAGGTGCCAACGTGAAGTGCCCTGAAAGTTTACGTGTCCGGTTTTTAAGATTTGAGCTGTTCGTGGGTCCCAAAATCACTAGTTTCCTGGCGGGAGCATGTGCCAAAAGGCTGGGTCTATGTCCGTCCCATACTCTGAGCCATTTTATCTCTTCGACGTCCGCTTTTCCTGAAAATGAAAGTGACAATTCTTTGACAAGAGATTTCCATTATTTCGGTCAAGTAGGTTTTTTAGTAATTCTGTTAGCTGAACTTTGAATATTAGGTGACTGGAGAGTCTGGAGGAAACGAAAAGATTTATATATCTGTGTTCATGAATGAATTTTCTCGTAACATGATAAATAAAGCTGCGATATTCATGGAGAGCCTAAAATATCAGACAACTTAATATTTAGATACAATATTAAAGTTTTCTGTTCAATTTATTTATAACAGGAGGTTTTAATGGGAAGAGCAGAATATTTCGAGTCTTTCAAGCACAATGCAGACGGCTTTATCTGTTCTATATTACCTGGGATCTCTCATTCTCAAGTTCAATATTCTCCAGGTATTCTCTTCACATTTTTATAAATGTATGCAATATTATATAATCACAATTTCTATTGCCCAATCAACACACAAGATTTAAGCTTTAATACTAGCTCCTTTTCTGTGAAAAAAAGAACATTGTCACATGAACAAGTTTGTCATTTATGTCCAATAGCCAGAGAATTAATGTCACTTTTCAGCAAGGTATTTGCGGCTTATTAAATTATTCTGTCTGAATGGAAATAGGTGGGCTGATCTTCAAGGCTGGAGGGAGTAACATGCAGCATGTAACGTCGTTGTCTTTCCTGTTTCTGGCGTATTCTAATTATCTAAGCCATGCCAATAAGGCCGTGCCATGTGGTGAGAAGACAGCATCCCCTGCCCTCCTCAAGCAATTGGCCAAACGTCAGGTAACTTTTCTTTTCCCTCGTTCTCCATTAACCAGAGAAAAAGAAAAGGCCCCAATGTCCAGTTCGCATCCTCATTAGATCAGTTTGTATTGGGATAATTCTTGGGACGGTCTGTCCATCCATGAAACTGGCTTTAGTCATCAGAGAAAATGCAAGATAGTAAGGGAAGACCTTTTACAGATAATGCATTTCCTGTGTGTCGTGGCAGGTGGACTATATTCTTGGAGATAATCCACTGAGGATGTCATACATGGTCGGATATGGTCCACGTTATCCACAGAGGATCCACCACAGGGGCAGCTCGTTGCCATCAGTGCGAGCGCACCCTGCTCGCATTAGGTGCAAAGAGGGGTCTCGCTATTTCTTGAGTCCAAATGCAAACCCCAACGTGCATGTTGGTGCGGTTGTTGGTGGGCCTAACGTCACGGATGCTTTTCCAGATTCCAGGCCGTTCTTTCAAGAGTCAGAGCCCACGACATACATCAATGCTCCCTTAGTAGGCCTACTTGCATACTTTTCAGCCCACCCTTGATTTCCACAATGTAAATTGAGGAGGATGATTTTAGTGGTGTGCAAAATGGTCACCCTCACTATTATTGTCAACAATTATAACTGTCCCTGGCTAATGAGGAAAGAAGAAACAAGGGCTCATTTTATCCTAGCCTCTCATTTCACCCTTAGTTTTTGTGCATGTAAATGATAGAATATCTTAAGATTATTGACAAATTATAAAGAGAGTTCATGAGACCAGGAATAGCAAGCGACACATAAGAAGGAAACCATGTAGATAGAGTCCATTAGTGATGTGATTATGAACGGTAGTTTTAGAACATTTACAAATTTTGGGATTGGTGGGGCGAGTCGAATTATAAGGATGAAAGCGAAATAGGACTAGAGATCGAGATGTACATTTTTTAGCAAGTGTTCTGGCAACTTCACACATCATTAACTTCACAAAGTATTTTTAAAATAATATTTTTTAAAAAAAAATTAATTTTGATATTAGTATATCAAAACTATCTGAAAATAATAAAAAAATTAATGCAAATAATTTTACAAAAATATTTTTAAAATACAAAAATAAATTGACTCTAAATCAATTTGTTCATCGCATGTCAACGGTCAAGCATCTTAACTATTCCCAGTGTTTATTAAGTAATATTTACAAATTGAATTTTTTTTATTTTCAATTTAGTTTTTGAATTGTGGTTGGGGTTTTGAGTTGATAATTTATTTTTTATATGGTTATTGTGATATAAAAAAATATATCAGTGATTTGTTTTATAAAAAAAAAATTGTTTTAACAAATTCTATAATAAAAGGGCATGAAATTAAAAAATTTAAAATTAAAAGAGCACCTTATGTTTCAACAAAATACATGTCTTTTCAAGTTTGCTATTCATCTTTTATGTGTGCTTCATTCTTTAAAAAAAAATTATTTGATTTTTGTCTTTTATGTTGATTAGAATTTTTTTATTATTAATAATTTGTTTTGGTATATTTTTCTATACTCGCCACTATATCAAGTAATTATCTGGACATCAAATCGGTGAGTGTTTTTGTGATATATTATTTGGATTCTTCATGTCTCTAGAGATCGAGAGTGGATGGACTCACATTGAACAATAGAAAAATATCGAAGCTTGGAAGGAGGAATAGCGTAAGCAAGACACGAAAATCGAAGCAAAGAGAGAAAAAAAAAGAAAAAGAGGAGGAAATAAGATGGGCTTGCCCAGTGGACAAGCCCATCAGATTTGTTGTGTTTTTTTTTCTGGGTTCATATTTTTTTATAATTATTTTTTATTTTTTAATATTTTATTTTAAAAAAAATAAATTTTATGATATTTTGATATTTTTTTATAAGGTTATCCCAATAACAAATAAATATCTCAATATTAGATTGATTCTTAATTTTACAAGCATTTATTTTTTAAAAAAATATATAATTAAATTAAATAAGTTTTAAAAACAACGTTTTTCAACCTTGTACAATCCATGATCCAAGTCACTGGGTGACTGAGGTTAACTTAATATATAGTTTTCTTAATATTTAAAAATAAAATTGTCATCTTGAAATTGTTTTAATAAACAAACTATATTTTTACTAGTCATTCAGGTTATTTTAGACTCGTGAAATTAACCAATTCATGCCAGTAAAATTCTCATATAATTTAATTTAAAACTCGAGTTAATTTAAAAGTTTTCAAGATTGATCCATTTAATAAAGTTTAATAACATCACCTAAGAATTTCCCATGGCTTTAATATTATTTTTTTATGTTGTAAATTTTTATTTATGTGACCGATACGAACGAATGCTGATTAACTAGTAATTTACTATGCTTTGTAAAAATCAGCGTTTAGAAAATGAAATAAACTCCATTGAAAAATTATAAAACGGGAAGAGAATTGAGCATTCATGGTTTAATTTTCTTTTAGCCGAAAAAGGCACCTGACCAATATTTGCCCGTAACGTGGTTGCGGGTAAATTTACCCGCAGCCACACTAAAAACATTTGATTAAGAAGAAAAAACTGCTGGTTGGACTCACTATGTTACCGGATGTTTTGGAAAAGCAGCATTTTGTGAGAGACGAACCACAATAGTGTACATACTTCATTGTCGTATTGTTCACTAAAATTAACATTACAAGTGAATTAAAATTCAATTGCAGTGTTTACATGAATAATTTTTATTATTATTATTTTAAAAAATCAGTGTGAGTGAATTAAAATTCACTCACACTGTACACATGAAAAATTTAGTTTTTTATATATATATTTTGAAAAACTAGTGCGAGTGAATTAATTCACTTGCACTGTTCACGTGAACGTGAATATGAATAGTATTTTTTTTGTTTTTTAAAAAAATTAATTTAAGGTGAATTAAAATTAAATTTACTTGTACTGTAATCTCAATTTTATTCATGATAATATTTTATCTAATTTTATTGCACGCGTAAAAAATCATGAAAACTGTAGTTCTTGTCGAATGAATTTTATACACAATGAAATTGTAAAAAAAAATTTAAAAAATTGAGTTTTACTTGAAAAACTAGTATTTAATATTATTTAATAACACTACATAAATAAGAAAGATATCGCATGATGACGTAACATTTGTGGAATTTAATCGCAATTCCAATTATGTTCTTACCGGGTCCGACCCAGTTAAAAAGAATTCAGTTTTTATTTTTATTTTAATTGTGTTTCATTCAAAAAATTAGAAGAAAATCGCTTGATGACGTAACAAAAAATTAAATTTTTGTTGTTGCGTGCTTAAGAAACCATGGAAAATATAGTCATTGTTTGATAGATTTCGTATGTGATGACATTGCATATAGTTTAATGGAATAATAAAAAAAAATTGATATCAATATTATTTATTTCATGATGTAATAACAGTAGTTAAATCTATAATATTTAAATTAAATATATTTTTAATTATTTTATAACCTCAAATTTAAAAAGCATTTTTGTAACCAAACAAATTAAATTACTTTTTGTTCAGCCTCAATTTTAACTATAATTTTAACCAAATATATATTTTTTCAAATCAATCTTAACTAAAAATATTTTTTATAAAATAATTTTTTTAAAATAACAATCACAACAATAACCTCATTACCAAAGGATGGAACAAGATTCTCAGTATTTGTGGCTTTGTATATCGTACAGGGCAGCTGATTCAATTTCACGGTAATATGAGGTACCTGATAATAACTTGTTTCTCTTAACACTACCGGCACTTCCAAGTTCTATCCTGCTATAGAATGATTTGCATCCTCCTTCGTAACTCGTTTCCCCCGAACAAAGTTGTCGAATCAAACTCAACCGGGCGGGTTCAACAGGAACCACGTACCACCTCCGGTAATAATTGATCAACCCGGTGGTTAGATCCTAAGCCGAACAACCCGGTTTAACCTTTTTCTAATTCCACCAAATTTCCAAAACAACAGCTCATTAAAGATTCACCGCATCATCAAAGAATAAACGATGGGCCTTGCTATTGTTCTATCATCGGCTCATCACATTAATAATAACAACAACAATAAATTAAGACCATTCAATATTTATATCCATAAACTTTATCTGATAATTTTTTTATTTAAATAAATATTAAATTTATATTTTTTAAAATTTTGATATATATATCCTTCCTTCCTTAAGCATGTTCTTCTTTATATTATTATTATAGGCTAATCAAATTGCACTTTTTATTCACTGATATTGCAAATAATTCTAACATAAATCAACGAGTGACATTATGTTATTATTAAACATATTCCATGTTTTGCTTTTTTAATTTGTATATACTTTGAATGATTCTCGACTATTTAAATTTATTTTAATTGAACGTCAGTCAGTTTTCTATTCCGTTCGACCCTCTAACTCTTTGCTTTCTTTCTTCTCCATTGGATGACTGGGTCAATTTTGAAAACCTAATTTCCCATGGATAGTTGCTCAAAAAAAGAAAATATCTCCCATGATTAAGTTCTTGAAAAGTCTAAAATCAACCATAGACGCGTGTGTTACAAGAACACCTTTGGGATGTAAATTAATTGACCATCCAAAATATATAGTTTGTTAAAACTAGATATACGAGTCACTATTAATATAACTCATCATTTCAAAACCATTTAACTTAGTGGAACTAAAACGATATATATATATATATATGTATGTATGTATCTCTGTTTACGACGATTTTGTGGTAGGATTCTCTTAAAATTTTGAGAACTGAACAATTAAAAAGGGATCACATAATAGCCTCCCTTCCTTAACGCGCGGTTTTGAGATAATTGCTGTTACATATGGTACTTAGTTTATTTTCATTTTATTTTATTTTATTCATTGCAGACGAAATTGCACCAGTTTAGCCTTCTAATTATTTTCGAGTTATCACCTCAAATGCTGAACGCCATTCTCTACTCTCCTGGTCGCGTTACGTTACACGCATTCTCGACCCTACCTTTACCAGCTATTTCCGCGTGAAAATGGTGTTCATTTGGACGTTTATATTGACCAAGTCATGGCCTCTCCCCACTTTGAGAACAATCGCGAAACTCGGTCTTATACATGTATAATCCACATAATACTACACATCTTCACTCGAATTATGGTCCATGTATTAATAACATCACCCAACGTACCATATATATATATAAACCCTCAATTAAATCAACCGCCAAGGGATTTCAGTATCTATAACGAATTAATTAGAAACAATAACAACGTCGAATTCATACTAATTGAGGAGTAACTTTATACTAATTGAGTTTGTGTGGATGCATACCCGAGTTTTATTTTATCAAGACTCGAGAGGTAGGCCTGAAGTTTTTAGGTTGTCACAAATATGTACCCTGAAATTCTATCAGTATATTCTCCTTCATGCTTCTCTTTCTCTGGGTTTTTTGTTTTTTTTTTTCTTCTTTCATTTCCCCGGGATCATATATAGTTTCACTACAAGATTTAACAGTTTTACCGACGGAATTTTTCCGTCGGTGTAAGACACATATTCCATCGATAATTATATTACCGACGGAATCAAAGACGGAAATGATCCGTCGGTGAATCGTTCGTCGGTAATGTTTTGTCCGTCGGTAAATCCGTTGGTA
>Ga0307515_10020334_pt1 | contig 11848 bp, 10 predicted proteins | sample 17_EM_MG_FD_194513 | JGI IMG/M metagenome (GOLD analysis project Ga0307515, IMG submission 194513) | Populus trichocarpa ectomycorrhiza microbial communities from riparian zone in the Pacific Northwest, United States - 17_EM | ecosystem: Host-associated > Plants > Roots > Unclassified | place...
CGGGTTTTCGTGTGGTAAGAACCGTTGCAACGGTTCGGTTCCGGGTCGGAACCGGACCCGGAACCGACCCGGGAATTTGGAACCGTTGCTAACACTACCCAGGCTTCATGAGCTCTTTCGACCATGATGGCCGCTGCATCGATGGCTGACCACCCTTCCCTGCTTCCGAATTGTCCGTCACTAAATAGCCCTCCTCTTTCAGCGTCTTCTGACAGCAGCTCAGCGACTACTTTTTCGACCACTTTTCCCATGTGGCTAAGCAGCAATATGGAGCAGTTAGCCTTCAGCTTTGTATAGTCATCTTTGACAGGCTTGCATATCACCACAGCGCTCACTCGCTTCCATACCGCTGGGTGCCTTCCCGGGCGAATGGCCGCCCTCGTCAGCCTCAAGATCCTCTCTGTATTCCACTTCCAGAGTAGCCGTATGGCGCCAGAAGACAGCTTGTCTGGGCCTGGTGCCTCTTTGACTGACTGCGAGTGAATGGCTTGCTCAATTGCGTGCTCGGTGACGCAAGTGCATCAGCAAAAAGTCGAAAAGGTATTCCGAGCATTCTGAGCATTTTGAAGGTTTTTGAAAGTCATGTTCGCATTTAGTCGATTTTGCCAGGTCCAGTTATACGAATCATACTCAGCAATATTGCATCCACAATATGACGGGATTTTCAAACTTGGTATAGTGTTCCAAAATAGGTATAGCCTAGTTGGATACATTTCTTAATTGATTAAAGTCAGCTACTTTTATTTTTGAAAAATGTAATGAACATAGAATACTTTGCTGAGTCATGACATGAAACTTGACATTACTATTTCGAAATGACAAATCAAAAACAAACTAACTCAAATAGGAAATATTATTAAAGATATTCAGTTATTTGTTGATTATAGCTGGAGGTCTTCCAAATATGGTTAGTTTCATTATGATTTGTCATGAGGATATATAAACCAAAAGTTTCATAATATTACTAAGCAAGCAATAGTACGTCTATTACATATTTCATTTTTAAAAATAGACTAACTTTCGACTATAAAACAATGTAACAGACTAAGCTATACCCCATTGGGAATATTATACCAAGTTTGAAAATCCCGCAAAGATATGAAAACAATTTTACTGAGTACATTTCCAGCCAGAGTACACTGCATAATTGAGAAAAGGCGAACTTGAATTTCAAAATGCTCAGAATACTGAGAATGCCATTTCATTTTTTGCTGATGCAGTGTAAGCTGCTTTTTCAAGGCTTCCGAGACCTTCTTTGCAGATTTACTGGTGTGCCATCAACTGAGAACATTCTTATCACAATGAAACTCCTCCAGATGATTCTGTATGTACTCGATTGTGGCTTCAGTATGGTACTGGTACTGTGCCATTAGGTGAAAATACGCTAAGTTCTTGATGCACCACAGGGCTGCTGTGAAGGAAACTGTTTGGCTCGCTGAAGGGTTTAAAAGAGTCGCTGCGAAAACTGGAACAATCATGCAACTGAGTGGTTTCATCTCCTTACCACTCCATTGTGTCACCTGGCTATATCGGTTGTTGAATTAAGCGAGGCCAGGATATGGAGGCATCATTACCCAGAGCTGGTTGAATTTGTCAATTGTGGAATGTTGTTCGAGGAAGGTCGTTACCCAGTCCATCAAATGCTTATGCATACCGAGACAGATGGTATGAAGAATATCAGGTACAATAATAGTTATCGGGGAAACGCATTTCATATTCCAGAAGACCCCTTCTGAGGTTCCAACCGCTCGATCTTCCTGATATTGTCTTGCTTCCCGTCGCTCCATCTGTTATTCATTTGGTGTTACAGGTTTATTTGTGGGATCATACTGGATCATTCAATAATTGTAATATGGATATTCGATACGGAATCACGAACTATCACTCATATTTCTGTATTAGATCTACCTTCCACATTAGTTCACCAATTAGTCACATCTCCATTTACCCGACCTTCACATCAATCGATCAATGACAGCGATCAGGCCAACCGCAAATAAGATGTGCATTATCTTTGGATCGATAATGGCCGTGGGATCTCTATAGTTAATCATCACTCCGTATCAGCAGGAAACCTTATTCCTAGTCGCCGACCAAATGACTATTCACTCATGCTCCAATGTTTTGCTCATAGAGAGATGAGGTGCTGTCAATATCAGAGCATCAGACATCTTGAGATATGCAGAGTCATATAGGATATATGTTGATAAACGATAATCAATATATCGGAGCCCAGTTGACCAAATCGACTTATACGAATCAACCCTTAGTTTATCCATGCTGTATTGGTCTGCGCAAATTGGGCCTTGGATTCGTATGTCCGGAGTGGCGTGGGATACTCTCGGTTCGATATGCGGCAAAACAACTCAGTTGCAGATAACTGTATATATGGCTCTAATACAGGATAGTCAAGTTCAGGGATCCGTCGTTTGCTGCAATCATCAAACTGTTATGTGCCTGGTGGGTATATGAGAAAGCACCCTCACTGGCTGTTGGTGACATGAACCGATTCATTGATAATTGGCTTGAGATAAGCTCATATCCATTCGAGTTATTGCCAATAGCAATAGTGTTGCAATATGAGCGCATTACCTTGATGATGTAGTTAGCACTCTTGGGAGTTAGAACTTGACTGTCAATGGTAGAGGCATAGGATGAAGAGGCAGTTACTTATGTCGACTCTGAAACAGGCTTTGGCAGTTTTACAATTGTTAAGGGTGTGGATCGTCTGATATATATCAGCGATACCAACATGGAGGAAGGACATCGATAACCTATTATAGAATATACAATCTACTCTAAGATTTAACTACGGATACCTATTGACCTTCTCGTCGTGGAGGTTAAGCCTTAACTTGATCCCCGTGTATTATCTATTAGTTCTGTATCGAAGTCAATGAGGATACTTCTCTTCTGACGTCCAGAGTTGTACGTTCATCTTCAGTTCTAAATCACGGATATATTTTATACTTGGTTATTTTTAGTACCTTCCTGAAAGCAAGTCATTGATCGGGAAGAGAGCAAGACAATACTTTTGAGTCCAAAGGAAGTCTGAGGATCAGGACGATAGCGTGGTGATTCAGACGATACTTCTGTTGGGATACTCTTTAGTCAGCACTACTCCTTCTGCTGAGGCAAAACTACTTTGCGGTTTCTTTTGAGACAAGTCGATACTTGAGGTCGTCGCATTCATGGACAGTCAGTTCTCCTGTATAAGTGCCGGTTGTAGGAACGATACTCTAGCATCTGTTGGAAGCCTGTCAGTCATCACGATAGTGTAGTGGTTGGGAAGATACATCCTTCAGGCTCTCCTAGAGTCGTGTACATCAACATAGTGATATCTTAAGACAATACTCTTTAATCGATACTATCTATTGGAATCAGAGATTGGAACAGTCACCTTGTGTTCTTTGGGTGTTAATCCTTATACGCATCATGAGTGAAGCCTTATTCATCTTCCTCTTTATCAGTCCGGAACTCATTAGGGGCTTATAATGATTAGGACCTAGGGTTGATCTCCCGGTGTTACACTACGTCATCTCCGTGAGTCGCGAATATCATCTTTTGGATGTTAACCCGATAGTCTCATAAATGCCACGACATTGAATTCCCTTCTCCAAACAACAATGATGGTGCTTCGCACACAGGGCGATGGGGCTGCTTGATTGAGTGCTAGTGAATGATTTCGAAGCAGTCAGCAGTCCATGCACAGATGACAGGATAACAGTGCTGCATCCGGCCATCCGCACAAAGCATAAGCTTTCCAGTGTTGACAAGCATGTTGAGAGAACGAAAAATACGCTCGAAGTGTAGGTGGACGGCTCTGGTCATGTTAAGGTGTGGCTGTGTTGCATTTGTGCAGCTCTGTTGCATTAGCGCGGCTCTGCGGGAGGCACGCATAGTAGTTAGTTCTAGCGAGATGTCAGTTCAATCATCAATAACATTCACTTCTATATGTACAGAGAGGCTATTTGCCCACACCAAGCCCATCCTGGGAACATCTCAATTGTGGATGTATTGTTCGTTCGTGGCAGTTGTTTTTCCATGCGCTGTAAAGTGATAGTTCGGAGGAACAGGAAGAAGGGTAACAAGGAGGATGGCAAGATTTGAAGGGTTGGATTCAATCGTCAGGTCGATGTTTCCGAGAGTCTAATATACTGGCCATTCATTCTTGTCGCCCAAATAGTGTGCAAGAGGTGTCTGGTCTGAACTTCCGAATAAACGGGCAATCGTAGCTCCAAGCTGCCACGTTAGCTATTCAAGTGCTCAAAAACATCGTAGCTATGACGAAATTCAACTAACTTACCTGTTCATTCCACCACCAGTGACTTGATTTCACCTCTGAGTAGATAAGTTCCTCAGCTGCATTGAATTCCTTTGCTGGAGCATACAACATATGTTCCCTGAATGCAGGCTGTTTCATGAGGAAATCAATGCATTCAACAGGATTGGGGGGAAAGAAACGTGTGTAATCATCGTCGCGAGGGTTGTTCAGATCAGCCAAACGATTGAAACAGACTTTGCCTGATTTCGAAGAGTTGATGCCCATTGTGTCGGACATTTCGTGCAACCTTTTTAACAAAGTGTGGGACGAAGAGAATTTGCTGGCAGTTGCCATTGTAGGGTTCCCGCTGAGCTTGTTGATAGCAGCTCTGCTCAAGTTGTGTTTGATTCACCAGTGCGCAGATCGATACACCTGCTCAGAAGAAAACAGCGACGATAGATCTATTTCACAGTTGAAGATATCGAAAGACTCGTGACTGCTAGGCTTGCCGGCTAGACTGTTGCCGAAGAGTGGTGTACCATAAATATGTATCCAAACTGGAGGTTGCTGTGGATCGATACACATATTTTCGCTGTTGGCTACTGTATCGCTGGAATGATCGATCGCTGGGTGAAGAATAGGGTCCCGATGCGGTTCATGAACAAATGGAAGTAGAAAACAATTGTGCTTGATAGCAAAACCATCATCTGGCAGTTGTTGGCTGATACCTATACTATCCTGTCTTTATGGTCGCAATGGATGTGAGTGATGTAAGTGCTGATGTAGGAGTACATCTTCAAGCAGTAAAGTTACTGTTGACAAAGATCTATATTCCATTAGCAAAAAGAAATGTCGCAACAACGTTAAGAAGCGTCTCAATGGTCCTTTACCTACTCATACCATTGCAAGCAGGCCGGTCCTCACAAGAAGCTGCACCTCGATTTGCTTTTTCCAAAGAGGGGTCCGACCACTCCAATAGGATTTGTCCCATCGTCCCTCAAAAGTTTGCATAGTGTTTAATCACTCTCTCATTTCAATATCCCTTGGACATCGAAAAGAATACCGCATCTGCATTGAGCTCGTCGCGGCAATTGTTTTGCTCCTTCACAAGATCCTGCTACGCTCATTGCCTGACTTATGGTTGTCACTTGTTCTTAAGTTCATACATTACATGAACAGTGCTATCCCCTTAGAGACCAACCTAGCGACGTCATTGCGGGGTACAAGAACTAGAGCAAGGACAACCGAGTGAGATATGACAGCAGAGGATGCTTTCAGATGTCTTTTTGATGAACATAAGCGTTCAGTCGACAAATCAGGGTGCTTAGATGATGCTAAGCAAATTGTTTCTGAGCTGAATAGCAGCCAAGATGATGTCGCCGGATCAAGAAAACCCCTCCAATCCCACTTATATATTTGCCTTGCCTGCCCACCTTACTTACAATCTCTAGAACCTTTGACACACCCTCCCCACCTCTCCTACTGCATCGCATCACCCTTGACATTATATTCAACCCTCCCAACATATGTTTAGAGTAATGAGCATTTGATATCCATGACTCAATCATTGACCACAGTTGTGAACCTAAAATGTAATGTGATGCCTTCTGGTTGCCGAAATCAATTGTCGCAGATGCTAATGAAATCCAGATACTGATTCAACAAGTCCATGTCTGGGCCGAGAATGCTGATGTTGGAGTTAGGAAATGGGCAGCAGAAACTATGGGGATTTGGAAGGAGAAGGGTGGCTTGACAATGCAATGGAAAGATAACAAAGTTAGGGAGCGCGACTGGGAGATTGCCCAGTGCATGAGCATCAGCATCAAGCAAGGAGTCGACCCCGAGCAAGGGGATCTCCTCATTGATAGTTGCATTACTGGAATCAGTGATCTGGTATCTGAAAGGCCGCTATGGACACGGTACTTGGCAGCCAAGTCTAACCTGGATGGCCAGAAACTCAAGCCTGCACTGATTGTGTTGCCTGAGGTTGTCATTCGCCAAAGGAAGAATATGATCAATGAAACCTTCACCCATATGACAAAATTCGTCCACAGTCGTATGTATTCCATCGCCCCGATGTTTCTTCTGCTCTTCCTGAGGATGTGTATTTATAGAAGACAACAAGGAACTAACCTCGGGTCACAGGTCTTCACCGATAAAGCCGTGCAGTGATGCCTTGACCGAATTCGTTGTGGACCCATTTTGCTTTAACATCGCCTATGGGGATTGTGACATTGCTGGGAAGAAGGACGGTGAAAACAATACTCTGCTATTCTCTTGGCACTGGCCTGGAGATGATGAATCGATAATTCCCATAGTAACATCAATTGTTGATACGTCCATTGTGTCAAACGTGAATGCTGCAATTGCCAGTCTCCCAGACACCATCTGGAACATCCGAGAGCTTTGTGGCTGCCGGGAGGAACCTAATAGATATTGTGGTCCACATGCCTGTAATGTAACCCCATTCCTCAGTTACAATACTGCTGCCGGATGGGTAAAGGGGGTGATGAAATTCAACAACCCAATGCTTTTTTGTGTCGTTTATGGTGGCCAACAAGCCGAAGGCACATCTGGTGCACAGACGGCTGTGCATGGTGGCCGCAGCAACCTTCCTCTCGATGATATCCTCCCACCTCCAGCCGAGCATATGATCTACAATATGGTGCAAGAATCAGATGATGATGCTGAGATGTGCCACCCAAATCCAAGAAGCTTCCCAACGACGAAAATAGGTTTCCAAAAGTTCGAATGCATGCCTCACATGAGAATTATCAGACAGCAGTGATACCTTGAAGTAATCCGAAACCCTGTTGTTGGTCTCTTTGCCGATCATGAGCGAAGTGTTGTTGCTGATGAGGATGTGGCTTGGCTACTCAAGCATGTTCACATAGTGAATCCTCCTGCTGCAGGCACCATGGCTGATTGGAAGTGTACAAGCAGCCGCCCAGCTGCAAATTAGTCGTTCTGAGGATGGAATGCACTGGCTGGATGGTTGTTCAATGATTAGTGTTGTGGGTTGTTATTTTTCTGGCACTTTGGAGGGTGGACCAATGAGTGATAATTTGGAGTTTTTTGGAGAGGTTTTGGGTCACTTTTTGGTGTTTTGTGTATTTTATTATTACATCGGTCATGTTCATGCATGAAGGGCTGTGTTGAGATCACAATGTTGGGATTAATCGTTGAGACCCTTGTGTTTGGGAAAGGCATTGTAGTAGTGATAGGACTCTGTGGATGGCTATCATGTAATTGGTAGTTCGGTATCTTTACCCAGCTGAAGTTAGCCCAAATAATTAGTGAAACGCGAATGCTTTTTAGCTTTTAGAGATACATATTTTCATCAGAGAAAGCTAATCAACAACCCAGCGGAATGCTTGTCGCCTGCCATTCTTAGTTACGAGTTCCCATCCATGCAAGATGTTGGAACTGTGGGTCACAGGACACGCCAAGATCGTTGAATTGTTGACAGGATAAAAAGACGCATCCCGACGATGCTTTTAATCATCTGAACACTTTCTTTCCTTAACACAATGCTTTAATTCATTTACTATATATTCATTCACATTTCCTTTAGTCACTCCATGAATTTTTTTGGACTTATCACTTGCCTCCTTTTCAAACCATGACACTAAGGGGCTGCACTTCTCCTCCTCCTCCCTTTCCTTCCAGCACCAGGAGAAGCGGACGATCCATCCAAGACAAGGATCTCGATGATAATCTTAGCACGATACCCGACAATTATAAAGATCCTCGCGATGACGATTCAGAATCTGATGACGAGCCTATTTGGCGACCATCTAGGAACGCAATTGGCGAGCAGCCATCAAATGATTCCCTCATGTCATCACTTGGAAAATGAGTTGTGGCTACTCCATTAACTCCTATGTCGGTGCAACCCCTACACCCTGAGCGTCGGGAGGCCTATATTGTCTTGGAGGAGGATGATAAATGCGAACCCACGCCGCTGGCACCAAAGAAGGCATTTGTTTAAACGTTTAAACAATTGAATCTGGCCGCTAATGTATATATGCACCACAGGAAGGATTCAAATGAAGCCGGTGAGCAATTGGTTGCACGGACAGCTGGAAATGTGTGGCAATATGAGCGGTTTGTTGACGACATGACAGGCCTCATGGTCAGCACAGAATACAACGCCCAGATAACTCTTTCAGGCATTCTGGCGATGGTCATGGCATGTGTGAAGCCTATAGGTATCAATTATGCGATGTTTGTGAATCCCTTTGCCACAAATGCGGTGAAGACCGCTCAGATTCATATTTGGTGGTATGAGAAAATTGCCAGGATTGATTGAGTTCAGAGAAACTCAGACCCTCCAACTGCCTACATTTCAGTGGTAAATGAATCATCTCAACAATTTTTTTCATCGCGGACATTGTGTTTCAGCCTCTCGCAAAGATTACGGGCTGCCGTGCAGCATTGGTATACCACTGCAAGACCTCAATCGACTCTATGTACACATTTCGAACGCAGTCGCCTACTGAGATCCGGAAAACAATTGCCTGGCCATGGGTGAAGGACACATATACATGCCCCACAAACGTTTGTTACGTAAGTTCAAAGTTCGCTTCTTGTTTAATCATTGTCTTGACGATCAATTCAGCAATGCAAGTTTCGATTTGTAGTGACTGATATTGTGGATGGTATTCACTGGACATACTTCTATGGCATAGGACTGATGGGAATGAAAGATAGATCATTGATTGATAAAATCAACCCAACATTCATTCTGCTCACTGCGACTACCACAAACCATTGTCTGTTGGCCTCGAAAACATGCGAGTTCAGGGTCCCGCAACTGTTTGGCCCAGGAGGTGGCGCACAATGTAAGCGGAATACGAGAAACATCAATCACGGGGTTAATAATGCATGCAGAGATGTATTTCGTTGTCGCGATGAGGATTTTCAGTCAGCTTCGCCACTGGTTGGAGCCAAAATGATTGACAATATCCGTAGCATGATTCGGCGAAGGATCCACTCAACTGGTACAGACCCAGCGATGGCACAACATCACAACAATCAATGTGGCTGTGATGAGGACTGCATTGATTACGTCCCAGACGAGCTGAAAGAGCAGCCCGTCAGTTCTTTGAATTGTCTCTGCAGCTTTGTTGCTCCAACTGAAGCTAGCACGTGATTCTCACCTGGTCTGCCTACAGGCGGGTCTGCGATCGCCAGCAGCAGCCAGCCCATCCCCTCCAGCAACAGCAACAGCAACAGCAATGACATCACCCGCATCACCAACATCACCAGCATGGAGAATATGGGATTTGTCGATGGAAGTACGATTGTAGAGGGTGCGATGCTGCTTGGATGTTATAAATGGTTTCAGTGATTGGATTCAGGATTTCCTTTGTGTGCAATTCTATTCTAGGTTTCATCGATATATCATAACAGTAGTAAATATAATTGATATGATGGTGTCGTGAAGTCTGATCCCAAATGCGTGAAATCATAATCGTGATGATGCATAACCCTCCTGCAATGGTTGCACTGAAGGTACTGAACGATCTTGTATCAACAAATTAAATATCGTGAACCACTTCTGCTTGGTAACTATCATTGGTCAAATTGTGTGATGAGGGTCTTTGAAAACAAGAACTATACACTTCATTGAACGTATGGAGCAAGTGGTATCAGCATCTCGAGAACAAATCGAATTGGGCCATGTAGGAGTATGCCGAGAAATGATTTGTGATATTGCCAATGGCAGTGTGAACCGTTCTTCAAGTGCTTGTTGTCACATTCGCAAATGTGGGTACAGTGGTTGTGACACTTGACAACAGCATGGCATCAACTCACAGAACACTCAGGAATGTTGAAGCAATGCTGTACTTCAGAGAAACCTCGATTTTATTTTTTTGAATTTGTGGGTACAATACACTAAATAAATTTAATGAAGGAAATTGAGTTTTTGCTGATGTGCAAGGAGAGATTAGCCTTGTTACTAGCTTTTGGCGGTCATCATTCGAAAGGGTCTGAAAGCTACTGGCATATTCACCGGGCGCAACTTGACCAGCCTGGTCAGTGAATAGCCCTTGGGCAGCTGATTGGCGATCCACGAGCTTGGTTGTCAGTGCTACTGAACAGGGCTTGAAACTTGCAAATACTCACTGCGTGAATAGCTGCATTTGAGACCTCAAACTCCTTGATTGCCATACTGGGAATGTTGTGCACTTCCTTGTAGCTTTCCTCAGACAGGTTGTTGACAACACCTGGGAAGCAGTCCTCGCCAAGAATGCTGCACAAGAATAGATGTCGGGCAATGTCCCACTGATCCTTTGGCACCCTGATGTTGCCCACCATATTCTTTTGCCAGTGGCCAGTATCGATGTGAGACCTATTCAGCTTGTGCATCTTGGTGTTGCCGAAGTCAGAGAGGTTGCGCAAAGTCAAAGCCAATACAGAAATGTTGCTCTTACCTGCTGAGCATAGTGCTCCTGGTTCCCTGCAGGAGTGTCATGGGGTGATTGCAATGACGATTTATTGCCAGCTAGAGAGTTTAATGTTGGATGTGGCTGTGGTTATTACCCCCCTGAGTTGCCAGGAGAAAGAGTGATCGATTGCGTCTAGGTATTGTCAGTCAATGCGGTGGTGGAAATTTCTGCTTCTACTTGCCCACCGCTGGTTGTTAGACAAACTGGGTGTTCGCAACTAGAAATAGTTAGTCGAAACCAGGGATGGTCCTTTGTGCTTCTACTATCCTGTTGCTGGCTGCTGGAAGGACCAGGTGTTCATGCCTAAACATTGTCAGTCAGACACAAATGTCAAGCTGGATGCGTCATTACCCCTTCTTGGTTGTTCAACCTGGAAGAATGACTACACTTATTTAATATGAGGGTTCTTCGATGTGGGGATTGCGGTTCATGATCATTGCAATCACTGATCTGCTTACCTCCCAAGCTCTTCTTACCACCATCATTGCCCCCGGATTGGTGCCACTGTCAGCCATTTTTTTTTGGAGTGAGTCCCACGGCTACTGGCACCGGAGTTTTGATGATCATTGTGGCTGCTGCTGCCCTGGGACCTGCCACTGGGATTTTGATCAGTGCAGCCACTGGTGCCTCCGGAATTTCTAGAATGGTTGTGGGTGCTGCTGCCAGATCTGGTTCCATGGGCCTATCTGTGCATTGTATGTTTCTGTGCAGGTTCACGTTGGGTGTATCGGCTTTGGATGTACACAGAATCCATGGCTCATCACCGTTTATCATATAGTGCATTTTCATATCCCATCAGCTTAAAATAACCTTGGTTTTGGGATAAACAGACCCAATAAATTTGGTTGCTGTGTTGTGGTTATGGTTCATGTGAGAGTTGAAGTTATGCTGCAAACTTGTCAGAATCGGGTTCATTGTGAGAGTTGAGGTTATACCGTATACATTAGGTCTTCCGTCTCAAAGTTGATGTAATTACCATATAGGCGTGGTTGCTTCTGGTGTCAAAGTAGGGTAGTTGTCACTTAGGGTGATTGTCAGAGTTAGGGTGATTGTCAGAGTTAGGGTGATTGTCAGAGTTAGGGTGATTGTCAGAGTTAGGGTGATTGTCAGAGTTAGGGTGATTGTCAGA
>Ga0307515_10020335_pt1 | contig 11847 bp, 7 predicted proteins | sample 17_EM_MG_FD_194513 | JGI IMG/M metagenome (GOLD analysis project Ga0307515, IMG submission 194513) | Populus trichocarpa ectomycorrhiza microbial communities from riparian zone in the Pacific Northwest, United States - 17_EM | ecosystem: Host-associated > Plants > Roots > Unclassified | place...
TGATTGTGTATTTTTTCAATGATATGTATCTCTAGAACTTACTTCATATCTTGTTGAGGTTATATTCACATTACATGTGTACATGAAGATGATAAAGACATTAGGAATTTTAACCATTTGAGCCAAAAAGCCAACCTAAAGCATATTATTCTTAGTGAGCCTTTTTGAGCTTGTTTATCTTTTCTTTGCTTTACCCATGTGTAAACCTTAATGTTTTATATGTTTTTCTTTTCCTTTGGCCAAGGATTAGTAGAGCATATATTTGTTGATATCTTATGGGATTATGGTTGGACATTATATGAAAAAAAAAACAAAAAAGTGATGTTTGATGAAAAGATGGGCAAAGTTTCCAAAGGTGAAACAAAAAAAAATAAAAAAAAGGGAAAAGAAAAGAAAAGTGTTCCATTGTGTTCTTAAAATTTTATGTTGATGGAGCTTGAAATAAAAAGAAGTTAAGTATTGGTGTGCTTAAAGATGAAAAATTTGTGTGCCTTGATGAGATATCTTGTTTCAACAAAAAATTATTTTTTATAGAATGCTCTACTTCCTTTGGTTTTAGCCTTTTCTTTTCCCTTTTTTTACCTCACCTCAATTTTAACCCCATTACAACAAAAAAGTAAGACCTTTTGATTCATGCATTGCTTGTAATATTTTAGTAATGAAAATGAAATAGAAGAGCAAGCTTATGGTATAACATACTCATTGATTGAATTTGAGAGATTTAAACACATAAGCCCTAAACATATGAGTGTTGGAGTGTATATCAATGAGAGGACCTATCACTTTGGCATGACATATATTTCATTTAAAATTCCAATGATTAATTGAGTTTTGAAGTTTGCATGTAAATAAATTCATGAAAATTTATGTTTTTTTATTCTTCTTGATTGTATTCTTGTTTATAATGCATGTACTCTTGGACATTGATGAGAGATTAAGAGATTAGTCATCGTTATTTTATTTATTTAATTTAAATTTGATTTTATCTTTCCTTTCTTGAGGATGAGCAAGAGCTAAGTATGTGGGTATTTAATGCAACCATATTATTTGATAGTTTTACCCATATTTACCTAGTATTTTGCCTATGTTTTATAAATAAAATGTTTTGATATTCTTTGTTTTATATTTTGAAGGCGCTTTTGGATGTAATATTTAAAAAGAAGTAAATTAGAGATAATTGACAGATTTGATATTCGATCAATGTTTTGTGTAGAGCTTGAGCTCTAGAGGTCGAAACAAAGTGATTCTAGTGGCATTAAAAAGCTAACATCCATACCTTTCTATACATATATGTCAAGAAAAATGAAAAGAGAAAGACCATAGAGATCACAGCCTTCAAAGACAAATTTTGCATTCTGCCAATGTTGACCTTTGATCATTCCGACTTGAATATCTTAAGCTAGAGAAGTCCATTTTATGCAAACTCAATTTTGTTAGATTTCTGACTCAAATACCTATCAACCTACCAAATTTCAGTAGAAAAGAAGCTTATATGAGAGAGATATGATTTTTCTAAGATGACACATGAATTCTGCCAGCAGACAGGTTTTGTGAAGAAACAAGTCCAAATTACTTTCTAAAGCAACAAAACTGACATCCAAGTTTTTATTTCAACAATTTAAATCTTCTAAGTCCAGAGTCAAATCTTCAGGATTTTATGCAAGGCTATTTCTCATTTTTTAGGAAAAATACTTATTAAATACTTAAATGTAAATTGTCTACTTAGGTAAGGACTATGTTGTTGGAAAGATGAATTAGAGTTTCCTATCAAATAAAAAGAAAGAGATAAAGGAAGAGAGGGGCAACAAGAAGAGAATAAAAACACATTTTCCTCTAAAAAAACCTGAAATCATGCATTCTTCTTCATTTTTTATTAGTTGTTCAAGAGACATGCAAGGCTAAACTAATTTTCTTGGTTGCAAGGACACAGAGACCTTCGGATTTCAAGAACAGTGAGATTTATTTTACCCTTTTCTTTTCAGTTTATATGATTAATAAATATGTTTGTTTTCCTATGCTTATTTCCTATGATTGTTTATTTTAATTGCTAAAGCGGACTTTAAGTTATTATTGTGAACAATCTATCTATTACTAAGTTTGATATCAAAACTGGAGTTGTGATATATAAACTTATGAAGCAACTGAGTTTAATAATTGTAGTGTATCTATGTTATTAATCTTAGGAAAAACTTTCGATCAAATCAAATATGAACTATGGACAGCTATGTGTCCAGGTTAATCAATCTATCTAGTTCTTAAGGCTGCCATTGAATTAAATTACTAGTGCGGACATTGTGATTGTTTGATGGTTAAGGTTAGTTATACGGCGGATTTGATAACTAACCAATGTTAAGAAAAGATAAAGATTCAAAATATAAATTGATATTTCATTTAAATGATCAGTTTTAATTTCCGTAGATGGACGTTTACTTGAAACTAAGGTTTTTTCTCTTAATAGTTTTCTGATTTATTTAATTTATGTTGAATGTTTTATTATGATATAGTCTACATAACTTTGAAACCCCCCATTTCATATCGTATAATATAAAAATCTAAATTAAACCTTTATCATAGGATCGACCCCTTACTTGCTTTATACTATCTAGTGTATTTAAGTTAGGGTAATTAATTTGTGTGACCGCGACATCCCAACAATGATAGACGATAAATTTGAAACCTTTGGCCTCCTCAACTCCATTTACGCCCATGACTGGAGTCTAGACAGAAAATTAAACAACATGTCTTCCTATGACATGTTGTCAATGTCCAAAATTAAGGAACTATATCTCTTCACATATTCTCACATATTCTCTCACAGACCCTTCATGCCTCAACCTTTTCAAGTCTTCCTTAGCAATTTAGGACGTGTTGTTGGGCAAAAATGATTCCTTCAATTCATGTTTAAGATTCTCCCATGTATCCACTTTGAGTTATCTATCATTTAAGTCCTTTTTGGTCCTTATTCGCCACCACAACTTTGAACCACCCATTAAGTACATCACCACGATGTCCACTTAATCGTCCACATAAATTTTGGCCACATTGAAATAATATTTCGTGTCCCACAAAATGTTCTCCACATCCTTAGAACTCCTTGTACCAGCAAATGGTTTCGGTTTTAGAACCTTTGGCTTAGAGGATCCAACAGCTCCAGCAATGTTTGCAACTGCCTTCCTTAAGACAAATAACTCTTCCTCGATAGCTTGCCACTTGTGATCTGTTTCTGCAGCGAGTTTGACAAACTATCCAGCAACATTTTCAGTGATATCCATTGCCAACTCTAACTTGTCATGAAATGAACAATCTTCATCTTCAGGAATCTGACCCATCAAGCCCTTAAGACGTGTCAACCTTTCCCGAATTACCTTCATAGTGTTAGACATATGAAGTTCAACCACTAGTTTCTCAAACTATCCCAAATCAGTCCTTCAATTTGTTCATAGAAAAGTACCATTGTACTACCAAGAACATAACCACATTCAGATACCACTTGTCACAAGGTTAAGTTCTCATTGAAATTTTCAGCCTCTATGCGGCAGTCTAGTCCCATTAGATTTAACCCTTTCGCTCACTGATTCACTCGTGTTTGCCTACAACTAGTTTGTTCCACAAACCCAATAGATTACCCATACTCTTTCAATGTTGTAAATAAGCGAAATACACAAATGTATATGAACAAAAACAAGCACACAAGTTATTATGGGAACCAATTCCAACCTTTTATTAACTCAGAAGGATATACACAAGTCTGTTTGTGTATGTGCTATGTATAATTGTTCTGCCCTTAGAACATTGCATGCTACACACTTATATACAACCTATTAAAAGGGAAATAACATGGAAGATTACAACAAAAACCATCCTTTAAGTGATGCGAACCCTAACAGAATTTAATGAAATTCGCGAAACCAAGATCTATCTAATCCAAGTTTGTTAAAAATAGGAAGACCTGCTCTAAGGCAATAAAACTGCAAAACCAACCCAATCATAATGCCATAATGCCTACACTTGGAGACGAGCAAAAAGTATAAATTCAAAACAAAGATTGGTCAATTCTTTGAAGAGTTGAAAGTTCAATCAAGAACCTAGATTGGCAACCAAAGGTCGGCAAAAATCAGAATATTATTAGGCAAAAAAGTGTGTTGAAAATTATTCTCAAGAGTATTTATACCCTAAGCCAAAAACCCTAGTTTTCCTAATGGGTCACATATAAACCCAATTTAAATAATAATTAACCCAAGCTAAAACTAGCCAAAACTAATTAAAATAAATAAAATGAACAAGTCTAAAACCCAAACAAGTGTTTCCTCACAAAATAAAGAAATTTTAATAGCCCAACTAATTTAATAAGACAAGTTGGGTTATTTCTGCATTCTATCTGACAGCAAGAAAGCCCAACTTCAAACGGATGGTTTTCTCTCGTCTTAAGGAATTAGAAGGTGTGCTATATACCGTTGGAAATGTATGGAAGTCTAGTTTCCATCCCAATAGAAATAACCTCAACATTTGATCTGTAGCTCCAGTTATGAGCAAAAAGGTAATGAAAGGTCAAACTATCCGAATCTAGTCTTGTTGTTCCAATCCTTATGTAATGGTCTTGGTTCCACCAACAAGCCCCTTTTGAACATGAATAAGATTAATCACGGCTTTCTCCTTATAATTTAATATCCTCTTAAAATCCACCTTAGCCCATGTATCTTGAAGAAGTCCATTGAAAGCCTCTTTGAACCTCTTAGCTCTAAGCCTTGTAACTGGACCAACCGGAACCTCCAATGGATCCTTTGGTGCTTGGATCGCATCATTAAGACTTGGAACATGTCTGGTCAGTTTTGCCTGCTGAAAACTGCAGAAAACTGCCCCTAATTATTGCTTCTTCCCTGGCCTGCCACCCAACAAACTAGTTGTCCCTTCTGCCTACTAATATGCTCCCAGAATAGGTGTCTGCATGCCTTGGACTGTTTGCTATTTAAGTTCCTACACTCATCAGCCCATTGTGCTAATAAACCAATGTTGTCGAATCGCTATACATACTCTATTGTTGAATCTGTCCATGCATACTTCCACTGTCGATGCATGTATCCATTATTGTCAGTAGTGTTTTTATCAAGTCTTGGACTATCCATCATCCAGACTTATCGTCAGCCCCTGTTGTCGATTATATCGACCTGCAGATCTCATCAGTGCTATCGATTTCGATACTGTCCCACTATGTCGTTCCAACACTGTTTTCGACAGCGTTCTCCTGACAAATTTAACTCTGTTATAGTTGGCCTTAATTTCTTCAATTCACTTTTAAATCATGTTATTTCTACACATAATCACTAAAAATTACTCAAACCAACATTCTCATAATCAACTAACCCTAGAAATCCTTAAATTAAGGCTCTTCATTCTATCTTTAATTTTGAAGAAAAGTATGAAATCAATTGAAAATACACCTCTTACCACTTGTAATTCACTCAAATAAATGAGTTTTTGGTGATGAAGTTCACCCTTATTCCTCCAATGTTAACACTCACTCAATAACTACCCCACTTTCCAACTTTCCCTCTCTAATTATTTACAATTTCTTGTTTCACACTAGTCTTACAAGCTTTTTAATTTGATTTTGCTTAATAATCACACCCTCTAACTCTACTCTTACAATCCCTTTTTGAAAGAACAATAGACAAGCAAAGTAATTTCAGTCTTCCTGTCCTTTTTTTTTTAGTAACTGATTGATTTTTATAGTGCAATTTGTTTTATTAATTTACTATTTTACTCTTGTTCTCATGTTACTAAAACTTGTTTTTTTGTTAGACCCTGGACTATAGGTATTTGTTTTGTTTTTCTTGTTAAAATTTACATTATTAAACACAGGGTTTATAATTTACAACATTGCCACTCATTAAATGTCCCACATATTATTTTTGTCAAATCTCTGACCATTGGTATTTTTTATGTACAAATTTATTTTTTATTTCGTTTGAGGTTTTATGCTAATTTACTGGGGATTTTCACTCCTAGTCATAAAAAACTTTTCTCCTAACTTATTATTTTTTTGTTGAAAAATAAGCTATTTAACACGGGGTTTACATTATAAGTCGTCCAACTGAGCTTCCTTAACATCCATCCATAGTCCATAGGTTCTCCTAATACCTAATATAGTTTGCCTTCTTTCATGTTGTACTTCATTGACTTGACTAGAGTCTTTTTCTACATGCATTGAATGTAAAATACAAGAATATGGTTAGGTTCAGAATTCTTAGACTTTTAGCACTTTGATGGTTCATGCTTTTCCTTTTTTATTTCATTGAGTTGTTTATATGAATGTGTATTTGTGTCCTCCAACCACCTAGGCCAAATAATATTTTTCCTTGATCCAAATCGTATTATTTTATCATCAAATTTGAATATATAATGGATATTATTATTGATGATGTCCCAAAATCCTATATGCTCATGAATGAGGTTATTTAGTATTTGGATAATGGTTAATCACGTGTTTATATCAATATTTCCTTCTCCATAGCCTATGAAGTGTATGATTGATGGTAGAAGTTTTGACACTTGCAAAATAGTCTTTTTTTGTGGGGTTTAGGGACCCTCCAATCATAAAGTTAGTGACTTTTAAATAGTGGATTGTAATAAATGAAAGAAAGAGATTTAAATTTCAAGAACAAGAGTGCTTATTCTTATTTTGGTATGATAAATGCTCTAAGAGTTAATATATGAATACTTGGAGAGAATGTGAACCCTTTACCTAGGTGGTTAAGATATGAATGCTTGTCGTTTTGAAGGAGTTGAGGGACTTAAGAGTCATTTTCTCCTTAAGGCATTAATGAGAGATAAAAATCTCTTACACTTTATTAATAAGAGACAAATATCATTTATAAATCATTAATGAAATGGAAATGTGGTAAGCTCCTGAGAGACCTTTTATACATCTATAGATGTAGGGAGATGGTTATTTATGACATGAATAGTTCATGTTAATAATCTTAAGACAAAACTTTATGGTTCTAATATGGATCTTTAACAATCTCTATACCACTTTAGGCTTGAAATGTAGCCAAAACTTTTGGAAGAGTTCTCAAATTGCAAAAGAAACTTGGATACGAGAGTCTGAAATGATGAAAAAGAATTCAGAAATTGTTTCACAGATAGGTATGAATCTTAAATTTCAAGGATGAAATTTTATAAGGAGGGAGGAATGTAAACTCTCGGTTATAATTTTTCTGGGTTATTAAAATATGAGAAATTCAACCAATAGTAAAATGGGTTAAATTAAATTAAAGAAACCTAAATCAAGATAAAAATGGTGAAATTAATGAAATGAAAAGTGAATATAGTACTAAATTGTTGAAAAGAAAAACATTTGTGGGGACAAAATGAATACGTAAGACCAAGAGGGGCTTAATATTCAAATAACAGAAGGTGAGGAGTTTATGTACAAATGATAAAAAAAAAGGTGGGGATAAATGTACAATTAACAAGAAGATAGCACTACAAATACAATTATATTTTCTCTCTTGGAGTGACTTGCAAGAGTAAGAGAGAGTTTAGAGAGAGGCTAAATAGAATACATATTGATGGCAAACATTCCAACAGTTATAACTCCACCTTCCACCGTTGGATCTAAACTATATTTGGATATATTGTGCTCGTCCATGTCATGTACATTTTCACCGGAGGGATCTTCTATATTAATCCCCGTTTGAGAGATATCGCGGGAGACAAATCTTTGAGAAAATACACTTCTGGACAGTCTCCGTCGCCGACTGTGTTCTCCTCCAGCCATCGTTGGATCGGGCTATAATTTGGATATGTTGTTCTCCTAGAGGCTTTCTAGATTCTGAACGAACACTTGGAACAAAAGTTATGCTTCTTGCACAATAATTCTACAAGTTTAAGGTCAATTTGGTTAAACCCATATTTATGGAAATTTCACCATTGGATGAAGTTGATATTTGGAAATTTTATACTTATAATAATTCATTACAACTTGACCGTATGGATTGTTTGAAATATAATTCGTTTGGTATTTATGGTTGATTCAAACTATTGTCAAAATTGATTTTGTGTGAACTGAAACAACCTTAAAATTAAAAGGAAATGGAGCATTAGAGAGACTTAATTTTTAGGAGACTTTGGGGATGCTGTGACTGCCCTGAAAGTGTATGTTTAGGGGGGTAAATACCTCTTTAAAAAAAATAGGAGCTAGAGTGACAGCCTTCAGTGTAGAGTTGTTAGAGATCAAAAGTGTCTCCAAGAAACTAAAGGAAGGCTGTTGTGATAGCCCTACTAATGGGTGTTAAGAGGCTGATTTGGACAACCCTAAGAACAAAAAAAAAATAATGGGAAATTAGAGTCTCATATAAAGGGATTAAGATGAGGTAAATTTAGGTTAAGAAATTAGCTTGGAAAAGTTTGCACGGTTCGGGTTAACGGATGGCTATGTGAACATGAAATAATGATCTAATTTAGATATGAAAATCTTGCATGAAATCATATAATGATGCTTACTTGTTGATAAGAAAACATTGAAAAAGGGAATGAATGATATTAAATTATGGTCTTGTGTGAAGCAGGAGAGACATCGACTGCGGGACCTCAAGCTAGTAGAACATGACCACTAAGAGGAACAAGTAGGTGTTTATCACTTCATCTCTTTATATTTTGAAGAGTTTTATACATTCTGAAATTTTATTTATTTATGTTGTATGTTGATTTATGATAGTAAAGGATGAGAAATTTAAGAGTGAAAACAGGATTAAATATGACGGCTGGTGTCATGAGTGTTGCTGAGAAAAAAATGTGTAAGGTTATTATGCTTGTTATCCTAATTTCCAAGGATAACTCGAATTGATATAAAAGCCGGCCACATGAGTGGGGCAAGAAAAGCTAGCCGGCCATATGAAGAATAAAGAGGAAAAGGGGGAAATTGTGATTTTCCTTATTGAATTTATTATAATAGGTTGTTTTAATGTGAATGTGTGTGTGAATTGAATGAAATTTGCATGAAAGGAATGAGGGAACTCTTAGTTCCTTAAGTCCATGCTTTTGGCCAATTATGCATCAAAGGGGGAGGATGTTTAATTTGACATATTTAGCTTGATGACATGTGTTTAGTTTTGTCGAAATATGGAAAAATGCATGTTGAAATGGCAAGGATTGTGTTTAGAAGAATATTGTTCGGAAAGTTAGTAAAATCAATAAAAATGTTCTATTTTGACGTTAAAAGGGAAGATTGAAATAAATAGGATAAATTGGCTCTTAAAAAGATATTTTTGACACTCTTATATGATATGTGATATGGCTAGGGGTTGAGATAAAAGAGGGAAAGTCGAATTGTGGATGTTGTGTGTAAATGGAAAGGTTGATGAATATGGATAGATTCATCTCTTGACTTTTAAAGAGATTTCGAGTAGGAGGATGAAGGAATTAGGATCAGGTTCCTTCATAGTAATTGTAGTTTTGAATGTTGACAAACTAATAAAATTGGTCTTACTCAATATGGAGCTATAGAACTCCAGTTATGGGTCACCAACCGAGACTGAGTCATGATAGACCATATAGGGTAGTAAGTCTAATTTGTTGACGAATAATTTTGAGTATCTTAGAGGCAGAACTAGGTTCTCCTCCCTTCAGGGAACTTGTAGCCCCATGTCTTAGCTTTCCAACGAGACCAACCTCGTTTGAAACGGAGTCCTAGAACTCCGAATATAGTAAAAAATCTAAGAGGTCGGAATATCACCTCTGCTGGCAGATTCGAAAAGTCGCTAAAGCGACTATTTAGACGCGTTAAGAGTGAAAATTGGGTCATTTCCCTTTGGGAAACGTGTGATATTACATCTTAGCTTCCAAAATAAATGAGCCATGTTCGAATGAAAATTTGTAATGATAACTAGGTTCGGACAAAGAATGACGATATTAATGGGTGGAATTGGCATGAACTAGCATACATGTAGTGTATGTTAGGATCCCGGGTAAGGAGATCACCATTCATCGATGCCTATGGGGCATGGACTAGCATACATTTAGTGTATGTTAGGATCCCGGTTAGGGGATCACCATGCATCGATGCCTATGAGGAATGGGCCAACATACATTTAGTGTATGTTAGGATCCCGGGTAAAGGGATCACCGTGCATCAACTAACATATATTTGGTGTATGTTAGGATCCCGGGTGAGGGGATCCCCATGCATCAACTAGGATACATTTGGTGTATGTCAGGATCCCGGGTAAGGGGATCGCTATGCATCGACACCTACGAAGTGATGATGGTACCGATGAAATTGGTATCGGCAATGTGTTAGACAGAAATATTTGTGGTTGATCTTATAGAATCTTGAATGAAAGTTGAAATGGAAGATGAAATGATTTTAGTAGTTAAATGAGAAAGAGTTTAAATGGAACAAAAAGGGAGAAATGAATAGAATATGAATATATGTTTGCCTTTTTAAATTCTTGGATATTTGTGGTACTATACTTATTATGATATTCATGTTTCAATAATATGTATTTTGTTTCAGGATCATCGCATGTACGACAGGAGTAGATCCTAGCTTTTGTTCACTTTGTTATCTAGTTCTAGGGAGTATATCCTTGTATTTGAAATATTAAAACATTTATATAACTTAATTTGTATAATTGATGTTTAAACTTGAATAGATGAACTTAATTCTGAAATTCATATAATCATGTTTCATGTATGCGTTTTTATCTCATTTATTCCCCTATAATGATATTTGTTGTTCAATGCATGTTATATATGTTGTGATTATGATGATGATGATGATGGTTGTAGGATTGAGACCCAAGATGATTGGGTCGTGATTGAGTTATGAGATGTGAGATATTAGAAGTGTAAACAAGGTATATGTCGATAACTTTGGACCTTTCGGTATAGGGGAGACTCTGCCGAAATTTCGGTGGAAATTTCGGTAGACTTTTATATGAGAACTGAATAAAAAAAATAAAAAAATTACTCGTATTTTACGTACCAAATTGTAGGAAAGTAACTACAAACGCATATGAAAGTGTGGGGCGGTGCAACTCATGTTACCTCATGCTTGGTACATGACTGAACCCAAGTATATTGGTTCTAGCAACTTGCTAGACCCACGTCACCTCGAGCTTAGCACATGGCTAAACCTAAGTATATTGGGTCTAGCAACTTGTGAACCCACATTAACTTAAGCTCAACATATGGCTGAGCCCAAGTATATTAGGTTCAACAACTTGTTAGACCTATGTTGTCTTGGACTCAGCCATATGCTGAGCTCAAGTTATGTTGAGCTCAAGTATATTAGGTTTAACAGCTTGCCAGACCCACGTTTGGTTGGGGTATCACTCTGTTATGGGTTTAGACTCTTTCACAAAGCATAAAAAATATGGACTCGTGAATTATATAAAAGGATAAACATAACATGTTATTTTAATACAACATAACTTTTGATTCAGATATTTCATTGACATCTTACTATATATAAAAAAGCTGATTTAGAAATATACAATCTTAAGATGTTAGATTACATCTTTATAATCAAAATTCACTTCAAAAATCTGCTTCGAAACTTTTTTGAGAATACAATTAAAATATAATATAATTTTATATTAAATATGATTTAAAAAACAATTTAGCATGATTCTTCATATAAAACAAAAAATGTAAATAGTGTTTAGTTGAAATAAAATATAAATAAGTATATCCATAAGTGACAACACAAAAACTGAGATCAATACTAATTTAAAAAAAAAAGAGACAGATATATCTTCCAAACATAAGTGCCCAAAGCTTATTTAAAATCATGATATTTAATGTTTCAATGAACTCATATCTAAATCCATCAATTTTGTTCCA
>Ga0307515_10020336_pt1 | contig 11847 bp, 8 predicted proteins | sample 17_EM_MG_FD_194513 | JGI IMG/M metagenome (GOLD analysis project Ga0307515, IMG submission 194513) | Populus trichocarpa ectomycorrhiza microbial communities from riparian zone in the Pacific Northwest, United States - 17_EM | ecosystem: Host-associated > Plants > Roots > Unclassified | place...
CGTTCAACGATTTTCAAAACTTATGCATTCCGTTTGTATTCTCATCTATGTATCTATGTATCTATATAGCTACCTATCTACACACGGTATATCTGGACTGGCAGCACGCGGTGATTGTCAGCAATTCGAGGTGCGCCTGATGATGACAACGAATATTTACTCCCCGTCGCTCAGTCCACCTCCGTTACCCCTGTATCTGCGTACACCCACCGTCGCTCATTAACGATGTGATTGGACGCCGTGATCGAGCGAGTTTGGAGATGCACTTTCAGGCTGCGATCGAGCGAGTTTGGAGATGCAATTGGAGACCCAGATTGAGTGAACTCACACATGCACTGGGAGGCCGTGATCGAGCGAGTTTGGACATGCACTTGGAAGCCGAAATCGAGTGAATTCAGAGATGCACTCCGAGCTGTGATCCAGCGAGGTTAGAGATGAACTTGCAGCAGGCTATGATCGACGGAGATTAGAGGAGTATTTGGAGATGGTCGATCCAGAGGCAGTCAATGGGAGGCGCGCCAGGTGCTGAGACTCTCTTCATCGGTTAGTTAACTCGAAACCGTGGGAATGGGCTCGTATGACATCGTGAGAATGAAGGGACGACAGCCAATCTTAGGTGTATGCTGTAGTCGGTTTATGCTGTACTCGGTGTATGCTGTACTCGGTGTCAACTCATGATCATGTTATGGAGAGATAGAGAGGGATGACTTAACTTTGTGTTCTGCGATGATGGTTGAGTTGTGGACGAGAAAGAGACAGATGAGGGATGAAGATGAGAATAATATGGAGGATACAAGCGGATATGAGAAATCAGGGGTACGACTTGCCTGATTGGATTGGGAAGACCTCGTATCGGTGGTATTACATGCCGGATCGGGACTGGTACCTGCCGTATTGGGGATGGACAATTGACTTGCACACGAAATTCTCTATGTCCTAGTTTCTCATGATGATTTCCCCCATCTCCTCTGATCTGTCTCCTTCTTGTGCTCAACTCTACCATCACCTAAGAACACGAAGTTCAGTCATCCCTCTCTATCTCTCCATGCCATAATCATGAGTTAACACAGAGTACAGCATACACCAGGTACAGCATCATCCTAAGATCGACAGTCTCCCGCTCCCAGCCAGTCTCTCATCTCTCGGCGGAGTTCTCAACTCTCTACATTCCCACAATTACACGGGAACCAATGAATAGAGTCTCAGCTGCCGTCGCGCCTCCCTCCAAATCGACCGCCTCCAAGTACTCCTCCAATCTCACTCGATCATAGCCTCCAAGTGTATCACCAGACTCGCTTGATTACGGCTTGCAAGTTCGCACGATCATGGCCGCCAAGTGCATCTCCAAACTCGCTCGATCCTGGCCTCCAAGTGCATCTCTGAGTTCACTCGATCTCAGTCTCCCAGTGCATATCCAAACTCGCTCAATCACGGCCTGTGAGTTCGCACGATCATGGCCTCCAAGTGCATCTCCAAACTCGCTCGATCCTGGCCTCCAAGTGCTTCTCTGAGTTCACTCGATCTCAGTCTCCAAGTGCGTATCCAAACTCCCTCAATCACGGCCTGCAAGTTCGCACGATCATGGCCTCCAAGTGCATCTCCAGACTCGCTCGATCCTGGCCTCCAAGAGCATCTCGGAGTTCACTCGATCTACGTCTCCAAGTGCATCATAAACACGCTCGATCAAGTACCTCTTCAAGGAACGACGGCCGTTGTACGGAGATATAGGGGTAATGGTGGTGGACAGAGTGATGGGGAGTATATTTTCGGCAGACCCCAGTGTAGATAGACATCATCTCATTTCCATCTCCTCTTATCATACAATGAAAATACACACTCTATCTTTCCCAACTTGTGGTCTCACTCGCTCTGTCCGAGATTTTGTGGATCCGCGCAATCGCGTGGATCCTCACGGCCGGGTAGTATCATATCTTCTCACCTTCCTATGCTCCTCGAGCTTAATGTAGAAGGAACGCTAGGAGAGATCTTCGCAGCGTCACCCATTGCAATCCCGATCCAAATGTGTACCCCATGAACCCATTGCAACGTATGGTCAGAGTTGGCCACAACGCCAGAGTGTTTGTTTAAAATGGGAGACCGACAGAGCGAGAAGAAATGGCGGAACGGCGAACGGAGGGCGATATGCAACGCGACGTGTGGTATTGACGCCGGGCGCGGAGTAATCCTCCACCGGGGTGTCTTAGACGGCTCTGATGTAGCGTGTCCACTCAGACGGAGCCATTCCGCGGGGACGGAAATGTTTTTGGCTGATGAGGTATGAGTCCGGATCTGGCGTATAATCACACACATATCAGTCATGTAAACCCAATCAGGCGAGTCGTACCCCTGATTCCTCAGGTCCGCTCATATCCTCCATATCGTTCTCATCTTTATCCCCCATCTCTCTTTTCCTCATCCACAACTCTACCATCATTCCAAACACACAAAGTCATGTCATCCCTCTCTATCTCTCCATGCCATCATCATGAGTTAACACTGAGTGCAGCATACCCCGAGTACAGCATACACGGAGTACAGCATACACTGAGTACAGCATACACCGAGTACAGCATACACCGGGTACAGCATACACCGGGTACAGCATACACCGGGTACAGCATACACCCAACATTGTCCGTCGTCCTTTCATTCTCTTGATTTCGAGTTGACCCCTGAATGTAGCTTCAGCTTCCAGCGTTCCTCCCTACAGATCGACTGCCACCAGCCAGTTCTCCATAAGAGCTGCAACAGTAAATTCACCTCGTCAGATTCCCACTGTTTCGAGTTAACTCACCGATGGATTGAGTCTCAGCACCTGGCGCGCCTCCCATCGACTGACTCTAGATTGAGTACTCCTCTATTCTCCCTCGATCATAGCCCGCTGCAAGTGCATCTCTAAACTCGCTCGATCACAGCTCGGTGTGCGGCTGTGAGTTCACTCAATCTCGGTGTCCAATTGCATCTCCACCCTCGCTCAATCACAGCCTCAATGTGCATCTCCAAGGTGGCTCGATCGCGGCGTCCCAGCGCATCTCCAAAGTCTCGATCACGGTCTCCCGGTGCATATCTGAGTTCACTCAATCTCGGTATCCATTTGCATCTCCAAACTCGCTCGATCACGACCTGAATGTGCATCTCCAAACTCTCTCGATCGCAGCCTCTCAGTGCATCTCTGAGTTCACTCAATCTCGGTCACCAAATGAACGTCCAAACTCGCTCGATCACAGCCTCGTGGTGTATCTCCGAGTTCACTCGATCATCATCTTGAGGCGCACCTCTCATTGCTGACAATCACTGCCTGCTGCCAGTCCAGATATTCTGTGTGTAGATAGGTAGCTATCTAGATACAGAGATACATCGATGAGAACACAAACTGAATGCATAAGTTTTGAAAATCATTGAATGATAAGTAGTAGCCATGATTTGAGATCGCCAGGCGTTGTGTAAACGGCTTCTGTATAACTGCAGCCCCTGCGAAGAGTGTAACACACGTGTCCTTCAGATGTCGCGTAAATGACACCACAAAGGAAAGGAGTACGTATGCAGCGCGAGCCGTCGCCTGCGCGACAGGTAGCGTGTAATTCTCCTTCAGTGGGTGCGAGGTTCCATCAGAGCCGTCACAGCCGTCCAGAACACCACGGTATTTCTGACCCAAACTTGATATGTTGCTGATGTAAGGTAATTACTATGCAATCTGGTTACTGGTTGACATAACCAACGGATTAGCAGCCGCTATAGGTCAAAAAGAAAGCGACAAGCTTGCTGCCCCATTCGGAGAATGAACATCAACAGAGCGTCAACGATGTTTTGTCATGTACATAAAGTAATTACTAATCAATTTGGTCGCTGATTCACATAACCATAGTATTGCCAGCCTGTATAAGCAAAACGCACAGCGACATGGTGACTGCCCCATTCTGCCAGTGAGTGTCAATGGAGCTTCAACAATTGTTTGTATCGTAAATATGGTAATTTGAGATCTGTCTGGGCACAATTCTTCATCATCGACCCAGTGGCAGCCTTTGTAGGCAGAAGAGAACGTGACTCAGTCACTGACCCATTCTGAAAATCTGCATCAACCCAGCGTCAACAATTTCTGGCTTTGCATCTTGGGCAATCTAAGTGGTGACTGGTCAAAAATCAACATAAATGAAGTATTGGCAGCCTTCTGTGCGAAAAAGCAAAGAACCACACTCTGTTCCCCATCCTGAAAATGAGTGTCAATGAAGCATCAATGAATTAGTTGTCTTGCATCTTGGTTAATCAAAATGTCGCGGGGTGGCCCAAATTCATCTGCGAAGTAATGCCCGCCTTTTCAGCAAAAATGGTACACAATATCTTCGTTACCCCATCATGAAAAGAGCGTTGCCAGAGCCTCAACGATTGTTGGTCTTGCATATTGGGTAATCTGGGTACCGCGGAGATACTAGTGCTCATAACAGAACTATTGACAGCCTTGTAACTCAAAAACACAAAACAGACATTGAAAAATACTGATTCCAAAATAATCAATATTGCAATCTCCAAAACATGCAAAAAATCATTATTGGATGTTGAAAATACGATTTTGATAAGACACTACCATGAACTAGCAAAAACAAGAGCATTATATGAATCTACAAATGGACCCGCTGGACAACCTGCTGACAACCTACTCAATACACATGGGTTGTGAGATGTCCATTGAACCGTACCCAAATTGACTGTTCAGGTGTATTCACTACCCGGCCCACCAATGTGGAAAGGGGTCTGTTCCGACCTGGACCCGGATCTGAAGAGCCGGTGTGGAACCGTTGATAACACTACCCAGCGCAAATCGTCACGAAATTGCAGGAGATCACCGACCTGGACGTCCCAACCTTCCTCCCCACATGCTGTGCCCATACAGGGATGGATGGGCGGATTGGAGCACTGACGAACTGCCTCGGTGAAGCCAGAAGGAGGCGAGACATAAAAGGAAAGTTCAAGGAGCTACAAGCAGATCTGGCAGCAATGACCCGGAACGCCTGAGAATCCGGAGATACGGTGAGTAATTAACGGACTCCAATAGCCAACACCCCAACCCTGGGAGCGAAGGCTGCTGCAGCTGTGTTATGCCATTGGTGTTACAGCTATATTTCTGGGATCATTCAGGATGACTCTATGATCCATATCTAGATACTTGATCTGAATCCACGAATGGTGACTCTGATTTCTGTAATTGATGCACCTTCCAGATTTGTTCACTGATTACTCTCATCTCCATTACCCAACCTTCGCATCAATGGATCCACGACAAAGGCCAAGCTAAGCACTATTCTGATGTGAATCATTTCTCGATCAGTGATGGTCACCATATCTCTATTTCTCAATGGTTACTTCGTATTGGCTGGAAACCTTATTCCCAGTCACCGGCCAAACAACTATTGACTCATGCTCCAATGGTTCATTCCTGATGAGATGATGTGTCGTCAATACAAGACGACCATGGAATCTCCAGATATACAGGGTCTTATAAGAGGTAAGCTAATACCCAATGATCGGTCTATCAGAGTTCTGCCAACCTGATGGCGGTGAATGATTCAAACCTTGGTTCGACCACACCATCTTGGTCTGGGCGACTAAGACTTAGGACATAAGTCCTGAGTGGTGCGGGATACTCGCTGTTGAATATATGGCAACACCAACTCAGTTGCAGATTGCTGTATATTTGGCTCCAAAAAAGTGTAGTCAAATTAGGGGTTGTGTCAGTTGCTGAGATTGTCAAAGCGTTATTCACCCGGTGGGTATATGAGAGGGCACTCTCCCTGGCTCTTGGTGACACGAACCTATTTGTTGATACTTGGCTTGAGATAAGCTCGTATCTAGTGATACCAATGGGTCCAAATTCCCGGGTCGGTTCCGGTTCCGGTTCCACCTGAAACCGGACCGTGGCACCGCGTCTTACCACACGAAAAACCCGGCCCATTGGAAATGGGCCGGTTTTACCACCAAAAACCCGGCATTTCAACATCACAACATTGCCTCCAATTAAGTGTTTGAGTTCTGATCGTATCATGACATGATCAGTACGTAGATTGTGCAATTCTAGCTGCTCTATCACCTCCCGATCTCAGATATGTGACCCAACCAATATTCGTTGAGTCATTATCGAAAGCCTGCAAATTTCGGTTCAAATTTTCCCTTTTTCACAGCCACTCAACGAATATCAGTCGGATCGCAAATCAGAAAGCGGGAGGTGAATGAGTGGCCTGAACTACACACTCTATGTACTGATCGTGTCACCTTACGATGAGAACTCAAATACTGAATTGAAGCAAAGGTGTAGGAACTGTAAAGTTGGAACCGAACCGAACCGCCGGCCAAAAACCGCACTGCTGGCGGGATACCCGGACCTGTTGCTAACACTACTCATATCCAGACCAAGTATCACCAATGGCAATGATGTCACTAAACGAGCATATTCCGTTGATGACGTAGTGAATACTCTTGTGTGTCAGGAATTGACGATCAATGGTAGAAGACAGGAAGATAATGAGGCAGTTACGAAAGTGAACTCCGAAGCTGCCTTTGGTAGTCTGATGAATGTTATGGGAGTGGATCATCTGATACAACATCAGCTATACCGACATAGAAGAAGGATATGAATAACATTCTATGTACAATCAGATCTATATACCGATACCAATTGACCTGCTCGACATGGAGATTAAGCCTTAACTTGATTCCCCTGTATTGTTTATTAGTTCTGCATCAAAGTCAACGAGGAGACTTCTCTTTTGAAGTCCAGAGTTATATGTTCATTCCTCAGTTCTGTATCACAGATATATCTATCACCTCTTTATACTTGGTTACGATTGGTTCCTCCGTTGAAGAAAGTCATTGATCAGGAAGTGAGCAAGACGATACTTTGGAGTTCGAAGGATGTCAAAGGAACCAGCCCGATAGCATGGTGGTTTGAAGGATACTTCTGTTATGATTCTCTTGAGTCCGCACTACTCCTTATGGAGAGGTGAAACAACATTGCTGTTTCTTCCAGGAGAAGTCGAGAATTGGAGTTGTTGCACTCATGGAAAGTCGGTCCTCAGGTGTAGGTGACGGTTGCTGGGACGATACGCATATGTCATCATTCGGGCGATACTCTGGAGTCGTGTACATCAGTTAACTGATAGCCTAAGATGATACTGTTTAGTCGATCCTATCTGTTTGAAGCAGAGAATGGAACAGTTACCTAGTGTTTCATTGGGTGGTAATCCTTAATGCATCCTGAGTGAAGCCTTATTCATCTTCTTCTTCATCAGCCCCGAATTCATTAGACGATTCCATTGATTAGAACCAAGGGTGGATCTCCCAGTGATACACATACGATCATGCAAGCGACCTGAGTGATGGCTTTACGGCGGAATCATTATTTCTGCATCGATTGTGATGCTCCGTGAAAGTTAGGTGGGTGTCAATCCAAACTCGCAGCCACTTCGTCACTTCACTGTTAAATCAGATAACGTTGTTCCCAACACTTGCCTGTGATATTTGCTGCAGGCTAAGGTACTACTTCTGGCCCCGTCTGTGAGTGAAGAGAGCAGCGTCTGTGTTTGTGGCGTGTGATTCCAATTGCCACCATTCCGACCAATCAATGCTTACTCTGGCTCAGACATCGAGTTTCCTGTTCATTGGACACAGCTCGTGCCTGGTCACCGTCGATCCGACATCTTCCGCCAACCATTGCACTTCAATTCCACTGACTCTGTCATCCACCCAGTTTAAGATCCCTGAAGTGTATATTGTGAAGAAGATCGGAGACACCAGTAAACCCTGTGATACCCCGGCTTCCTTCAGGGATCTTGTGATCACATTGCGCTCAACTGCCATTTCGATGGTTCAATCAGAGAGAAAGCCTGCGATCCATCCTACATGGTCTCCGTCTATCCCGTTGCCCTTCAGTCTTTAGAGCAGTCTCCCCCTCCCCACACTCGGGAATGCTGGTTTGAGCTGCATCAGGAGCACAATTGCTACGCTGCAGTCTCTCCCGTCTACATGTCATCTGTCATCCATAATTGATGCTGTGTGGATGGCTGACCACCATGTCCTGCTTCCAAAATGGCCCTCGTTCAGTAGCCATCATCTCTCACCCTCTGCAACCACTTTCTCTGTGAACACCTCGTTGACAACCTTCCCCCTGTCGCACAGAAAAGAGATTGCGTGGTGCCCCTTGAGTTCTGTGTAGTCTTCTTTCCCTGCCATGCGGATCACGATCCCGCTGGCCCACATCAGGACTGCTTCTTGTTGGCCCATTCGGTAGGTTACCAACGTTAGCTCTACAATACTCGCTGTGTCCGACTGCCAGAGTAGGCATCAGCAATGAACATTTCAGTCCGGGCAGGATCACTCTGTCAGAGTGAACGAGGTCCGTCAGAGCGCGAAGAGACATCCCGGTGGCGGCGCACACCACGCCCGGTGCCAATTCAACACTTCGTGTTGTATATCACCCTCCCACTGCGGTTTCACTGTTTCTACTCACACTGTCGGTCTCCTATTATAAACGAACACTCTAGTGTTGTGGCCAACTGTGACCATACATCGGAATAGGTTCATTGGGTACGCGCTACCATCGGGATTCCAATGCAATGGGTGACGCTGCGACAACCTCGCCTCTCTTTCCGTCTACCTGCGCGCAATATGCAATTCTCTCCTAACTAATTATACACATCATTCCATGTCGCCAGATCGATGAGGCTATTCACAATCCATCACTTGTTCTATCCATCTCCTGACCTACTACTGGTAGCTATCTCTGAAATTATTCGCGCCCAGCCGACAATGTTGCCTAGGCTGAAAACTTGGAAAGCAACGGCTGCCGGTCCTTTTCGGACTTGAACAAATTTCGCAATGGAATCCAAGTTACCCGAGTTTTCAGGTATGTGGTGAGTGCCAGGGCTAACCAGTACTCAACGAAAACTCCAGCCTTGTTCAGGAGCAAAATTTTGAATAGTCGTTGCAGTTGCCATGGGAGACGACTATTCAGCGCACCATACCACCTCCCTGGGCGTTGCTTTACCCACACCCGGTTGTTCAGTCGGTCCTCTCCGAACCAGCTCTGGCTTCCTGTGCATGGACAGATCTGAGATATGCGTTCACCTTCTGAACCCTCAACTGGAACGTTAATACCATGGTAAATCCAGAGCTCCATTGCGTGTGGTTGATCATCCGAGATATACATCATGTTACGACTCTTACCCTTGATAAACACCCGTGTGCCATTGAATATTGTCACGCAGTGCATTGCGTCTTGCGTATTGTCAAGTAATGCTCTGAAGTCCTTGATAAAAGTGTCAAGATGCTTTCCATCACGGCGGCTTTGGGGTCCCATGTATTTGGGCTTTGTATATTCCTGGGAGCCCAGGGTGGCAGCCAGATCAGCACCAGAAGGGAAGACATTGCAGGTGGCAGTGCTGTTCTCTCAACACTGAGCGAGGGCTTGGAGATTGAGCTCTCTGGTTTCGAAACAGAGAAGGCGACGCGGAAAGGTGATTACTTGCGGCAGGTAGTTGAGATTGTGATTGAAGACGTTCCAACTGTCCTTGAGGTTCATTGTATCTGCGTGTTCATGGCTGTCGGCAGAATACTGTTGCAAGGCTCTGTATCGACATATCTATTCGACCCAGTGAGACATCAAGTGGATCTTCGGAAAGTTGAAGTCGGCATCTGACTTCTTACAAACATTAAGCTCCTGGCTTATATAATCCCGCCAGCTGTTCATTTCGTGCCCATTCCTGGACGGCGTCCAAGTTCCAGTAATTGATTCGTTGTCTACCTTTCGCTTCTTCATGAGTTCCGTTCTCAGGGCATTGGTTTTGGTCTTCGCCTTTTTACCAGGTCGCCTGAGTAAGAAAACATCTTTGAAGGTGTGAAAATGATGCAAGGTATCTCCCATGTACTTGTCGGTTCAACAAGTATTCGGACACGTGATCAATACCGACCACACCGTTGTTTGCCCGCGATCCTGCTTGCTCAGGAAGCCATTTTTTCATGGCCAATTAAGTCCACCAATTCTACTCCAAACAAGTCAAGCATAGAGTCAAATTAAAGATAACTAATAGGAGAATTTGCTACAAAGATGAAAAATAGAACGCCATGTAATGTGTGTAAGTGACAAAAAAAAGGTGGGATTACCCAAACTAGCCGATGAAAACACCCGCGATCCAGTTCAAGCAATTTGACAAGATGAGTAGTAGAGAGAAAGGAAAGCTGCAAGGGCAGTGACAGAGAGAAGTAGAAAAACTATATGAATGGTAGAGCTAGAAAGAAGATTAAGCATGGAAGTTGTTACCTCCATTGACAGCAAGACAGCGGGTGACAATGGTAGCTAGCTTGTCAATCTCGCAGTTGATTTCCTCCACAGTGATCTTTTCCCACTCCTCCTGCAGTACAAGCTTCATATCAGTAACAGTAGTGACCCTCTCTGATGCACGTCGCCGTTGTATTCTTCTCTTTAAAAGTGTCCACATGCGTTCAATAGGGTCGAAGTCTGGAGAGTTAGACACCCAGTCAAGGTTTGGAACCCCTTGCTTTTCGCGCTCACGGCTTGTATAACTTGCAGTATGAGCAGAAGCACCATCTTCCATGAGAACAAAATCCGGATTCTGTTGTAGCTGACAGTGACACTCAGGCCACATCAAAGGTATCGCAACATGTTTGACATATCTCCAAGCATCTACTCCACGTATGTGTTCTCCCCGTTTTAGCTTCTCCCCTTTGAACTTCTTGCGTCGCCCGATTTGGTCAACCTTCTTCTTTGGTGCACCATTTTTTTCAGCTTGACATTGAATCTGGGCTGTTGCAAGCTCCTGAAGTCGTAATGTTGCCCATTCTGCTGAGTCTCTCCATATTGCATTTGCCTTCTCAGCCTCTTCTTCCATTTCGGTATTGATACGAAGTATCTCACTCTCTGCTTCCTGCTTCTCTTCTTCTGTCTCTGGATCCCACACATGAAATGGTCCCTTCCATCCATAGCCAATCATACCCCAACACATTACTGAAGAACCCAGTTTTTTTTTGGCACCCATACGGTCTGCATGCCATCGTTCTGTTTTATCCCGCCATACAAATGAAATGCCAAAGGTACCGCCAACTTCAATTGACATTTCATCTCTAAAGCTTATATTTTTCCACTCGCCATCAACAGTCCATTCTTTTTTCTCGTAGCACCAATTCTATATTTCATTAGCCAAATTTCACTCGGCAGAGTCTCGGCAAACTGGTACCACTTACCACTCTCCGCTTCTTATTATCTTCATCAAGAATAAACTTGCATTCCTCCACATAAGCTTTAATTCCCCTGGTACGCAAGCTATCAAATATAGTACCTCTACTAACATGACCTAGTCCAGCCTCTAACTGAATTTCATTTAAAGACATACGTCGTGTTCCCCAATTTCTTTTGACCGTTGCCACAAGATGTTCTCTTTCAGCTTCTGACAGTGCTTGAGGCCGTCCACTGCGTGCTTCTGAGTCCAAATACTCAGCACTTATCAATTCCAGTAGTTGTATGTCATCTTCGTCTAACTCAACACCCCCTGGTGCTTGAACCTCGCTACCACTTCTTTCAACTTTCCTCTCTGCAATTGACCCTGTATTTCCACCAGCCTCAGTCTGCACCAGCCGCTTTGCTGTAGCATTTTTGAGAGCATGCTTGTAGATATCACTACAGGTAGACTTAGGAACCCCCAAGGTTGCTGAAATCGTTCTAAAAGACAAGGGGTTGACCCCAAGCTGTGGATGATGCAGGGCGACAATGGCTGCGCGACGACGGGGTGTGATTTCAAGGCCTATACAATTAGCTTCGGTTCCGCAGGGTGCAGGTAATACACA
>Ga0307515_10020337_pt1 | contig 11847 bp, 12 predicted proteins | sample 17_EM_MG_FD_194513 | JGI IMG/M metagenome (GOLD analysis project Ga0307515, IMG submission 194513) | Populus trichocarpa ectomycorrhiza microbial communities from riparian zone in the Pacific Northwest, United States - 17_EM | ecosystem: Host-associated > Plants > Roots > Unclassified | place...
TCCATTCACGGAGGTGGGGTGCAGGGGTACACTCCGCGAATGAACCAGTCCAGTCACGGAGGGTGGGACTCCGTGAATGGACCGGTCTCTCCGCGGAGGGACATCCTCCGTGACTGGACTAGAACAGTGGATGTGACTGCCTAGTCTATCTTTTGGATAGCGGGATACTCTCGTCCCTTTTCAGCATCAGCCATCTGTCAGCCATGCTCGAAGTAGTTGACAGAGCCTTGATTCTCAGTTGGCATCGTTGGAGATCTATTCTGGTTCTGTGGTGGGACTGTCTTCAACTGCTCGGTCGTTGAAGATTGGATTTCTGTTGAGAGCATTGGTGGCTGTGTCGGGGTTGGGGTTGGTTTTAGCTGTGGGTGCTCTTGCTCTGGCTGTAGTTCTGCTTGCTGCTGCTGCTGCTACAGTTCTAGATCCTGTTCTTGCTGTGTTGTTCTTGTGTGTTTTGTACCCTCTAAATATTTTGTGGCCTCTAGTTCAGTCTGGCCTGCTATTGCTACAACTAGAATTTGCATGACCAGATCCGGAATGCCTGTCCCCCATAGCACATTGCCCTTGTGGAGTACATCTCATTTCCTCTCCCTGCCATCTATGCAGGTTCTCGTTCCCAGCCATTGTGTTTCTTCACATGCCACACACGTCTCTAGCATGCCCGCCATCCTGTCAACAGTCTGGTGCACTTGTACCAGTTCACTTGTCTACTGCCTTATCATTTTTGCCATTTAGCTTCTCCAGTCTCCCAGTACACCGGATTCCTCCAGGATCTCACTTCTCAGCCATTACCCATTGTAGTTCCACTTTAGCAGCTGTTCTAGTCCATTCACGGAGGCGGTTCCTCCGCGGAGTACCTAGTCAGTTCACGGAGGCCCACCATCCGTGAACGAACCGTCCATTCACAGAGTCCGTACCCCACCTCCGTGAACTGACTAGTTCGTTCGCGGAGTCAGTCAAAAATTACAAATACTCTGCTCTGCACGCATATACGTGCATGCACTGGCATGTACGTACACTCAGCTGGCTCTATCCAGCAGTATTCAGGTATTCAATCAGCGCAACCGCGTACGTTCAGTGCAGTGCAATTGAGTACATTCGTCAACTGCAAACGTTCAACGCACCGCAATTGGGTACATTTATTAATCGTGTACGTTCCGCGCTGCGCAATTGAGTACATTCTTCACAGCGCAACTGAATCCATGTTGACACGAGAAGATGATGGAGTAGAAGAGAAGATGATCAATTGTCTGTCTATCCAAAGAGAAGGAAAACTATGGACTTATATATGAAAGAGAGAGAAGGAAAACCCAAATGCCGACTGCCAAAGCCGGAGCCCAATGCCGAGTACCAGTGCCGAACCCTCCTCCTCGCCATGGGGGCAGGCGAGGCCGATGGGGGCAAGCGAGGCTGGTGGGGGCAAGCGAGGCTGGTGGGGGCAGGCGAGGCTGGTGGGGGCAGGCGAGGCCAATGGGGGCCGTAAGCCACCGGCCTCATGCCGAGCCCGCCAGCACCAAACACTAGGGAAGCCACCGGGCCAAATCCCTAGTCAACAATACATTCCACGCATTCAATCGTACAGAAAATATGGACCGCCTTACATCGACCATCCCACATCAAATTCCGCCATTGAAAAAGGGTAGCCATCGAGAATTTACTCTTCGAGAAGCTGCTCATCTCCAGTCCCATGCCGAGCTCATCCGAGTACGTTGTAGGTGCAAAGGCAACTGCACGACTTTTCGTTGCAAGTGTTTCAAAGCAAAAGCCGAGTGCAAAGCAAAAGACGAGCGCACACTTCATTGCTATGTCAGAGATGGTGGTGCGCAGTGCATAAGTACTGGACCTTCTGCTGCGCCATCAGGTATTTTCATTCTCGAACGAAATACAAGATCAGCTCCACCGGAGCCAAGTCGCAATCTAAAACGGCGTCGAGCCAATACACAAGGAGATGCTGGCGTGGATACAGATCCCACATCAGTGGAGGATACTGCCAACGAGAGCATTAATTTGACAGACCTGGATACTGAGGATGAGGAGGTTCTCGGGGAGGAAGGGGCCACTGAGGAGGAAGAGGAAGAGGAAGAGGTGGAGGGCAATGAGGAGGAGGGCAATGACGAGGGAAATGAGGAAGATGAGCCGGTTTCAAACGATGACATGGAGCACAGTGTAATTGTAGTTGTATCAGGACGTCCAAGAGGCATCCCATTGTAAGATCACGATGATGTATACATTGTTTATAATTTTTCATTGACTCCGTGAACGAACTAGTCAGTTCACGGAGGTGGGGTATGAACTCAGTGAATGGACGATTCGTTCACGGAAGGTGGGCCTCCGTGTACTGACTAGGTACTCCGTGGAGGAACCGCCTCCGTGAACGGACTAGAACAGCAGCTAACTCGCAACCTCAGAGGTGACGTATGTCATCTTTCCTGACTCGTCACCCACCACCACATTCATCTCTCCTTCTTCTCCCATATTCAAATCTCTCTCTATTGGTCATGCCTCGATGGTCACTCCAGTAGGGCTCCCACCTACCTCGGTTACCGACATCGCTAGTTCGTTGGTTGTCACGTTGTAGAGGGCGTATGTGAACTCTGCAGTCGAAGTGCCCAAACTCCTTCAAGGGTCTAGAGGTGCTGGGAGTGCCGATCTAGGGTCAATCCGATGCTAGAAGTCGAATGCCGGTGTTCGCATCTCGATCACTATCGGTTGTTGACTTGTTTCACCGTTTCTGTTTTCGCCAAGACTTCGTTGTTTCCTATCCCACCCTCGGCTTTACAATGTGCTAGTGGGTTCAGTAGGGATTTTTGTTAGCTCTAATCGTGCGGTATGGTGTACCATTTTACTGTGCGGTGTCTCAGGGAGATAGCGCACAATCGTTTAGTACCGGAAATTCGTCATCCAGGCCAGGTTGAGCCTTCGGACGAACAGGACAGACTTTTTCCAGTTCATATTATTGAGGATGGGGCTTGGGACACACGGGAATTAACGTTAGACGAAGCCTTGATTAGGCCGCACATTCAACGAGCTGTATGGTCTACGTGAGCAGCGCGGTTTCAGGGAACTGGTGAAGGACCCCTGACGAGCGTCCCCACTGACTAAAGGATATCATGAGGTTAGGCAGGACTCAGCAGCAGGAAATGCGGGGGCTTTCCAAAGGAGAGGATATACATCAATTGCTAGTATGCCACACAGTCGCTACTTTGTACCTGCAACGGCTCTTCTCTGTGCTGTAGATACTTCTAAGTATGTAAGTTTTCTATCTATCACTTCTATTTGTAACTACTACAGATATAGGTCCCAAATGCCAGCTTTCTTAAGGACTTGAAATACCTCCGGAGGAATATGTGATAGCACACGGTGTAATTTATTCCGGTTATTTTTTGCAGCTCGCTCATGCATGTGCACGGGTAGGGAACTTTGACTGGTCAGTGACGTTTGCTTTTGCATGGTCTTGGCGTTTAGGGCGAACAGAAACTGTTAAAATGACGTACCGACACATGCAAACTTTTCAAGGAAGAAAAAACTGGATTAAACGTGTGGGTGGGCCCCGTGCCACTAGCATATTTAGTACGTATGTAAGATCGATTCCCAAATTAGGTGTGCAGCTGCTGATCGTAAGATTCCGGCGAACTTGCTTATAGTGAAATGCGATAATTTGCAGGTATTGCCCCAATTTTAGTTGCTAGATGCGGGCGCTTATATAAATAAGGAAGAACTTCCGATCCTCGACATCGATGTCTTAAGTATGCAATGCACTTACTGTAAGAACAGGGATATGATTCTTCGTACCCTACACTGTGGCGGCTTCCAATTGGTGGGAGCTTGTCTCAGTTCAGCAAGCCGACCCGAAAAAAGCAGGCATGGTTATGGTCTAGATACCAGTCGAAAAATAACGTTGTTAGAGTGCGAATTGGTACCCACCCAGTGCTAGGACCATGACTTCCCTTCTCGATTCGTCATGTTTTGTTGTTCCAGGACGCAGCCTCAGACTAGAGGCTCGACCGCACTACAGTAACCCCCTTTTGGGTGCTGGGACAGTGTCGAGTCTCATGCCTTGTTACAGAAGTCCGATCGCTAGTTTTCGGCACAAAGTGCATGGTCTTCATATCTATTGGCTATGATTATGACAGCCTAGTACGCTCTGCCCCCCAGTGATTAGCAACAAAAACCTGTATCTGGCACCAGCTGTCCATAATATAATAGCTGTTGAACGCACTGCCTCTGGAACACACCACCTTTTCGAACGCACCCCTCCAGATTGCACCTTCAAAACCAAACTCTGGCACCATAAGACACATCGTTTGGACGCCACAGAACACAGAATACTCCAAGTATATCCAGAACTTCCTATCTTTTAGAGTGACTATACCCGCTGCGACTATACCTAGCAGCACAATGTCCGACAGCAGCACCAACAACCAAAGATTCGGACGTCCCGGGTACAACCGTAGTATTACTGCGCGAAGAAATACATACACGATTAACAGCGGGAACGCAACTACGGTCAACAGCAACAACACCACCGACAACAGACGAATCTATAATCAGTCGGAGCACATTGAGATTAACATTTCGAATACCGATATTGGTGCGCCGATCTGTAATGTATTTCAACAGGCCAACACTTCGGCTGACACAGTCTCTGTTTAGAAGATACTCTGACTCGCGAAGAATTAACACTGAGAGGTAGGTTATCTTGCTTAGAGAATAAACATTATGGTTTCTCATAACGGTTCTCGTTGGCTCTAGTTGAAGCAAAAATCGATTGGGACATTCTCTCAGGCCAGTTGCATGTCGCAGACCAGGACACGTATCAGTCCAAGATCAAACTACTTGACCAGAACAAGCCGAGATACTTTTGGATGACCAAAAACATCGACTTTACCCAGTGGGAATCAGATGAGAATTTGCAAGCTCTGTGGTTATCTGGACTTGACCAACGCGGAATGAGAGTGGTGTCCTCGCACATTATTGGCGCTGCCAAGAAGAAAGCCCATAAACCAAATGGTTTTGTATTGTACTTTTTCTGCTCAACTGCAACAGAGGCTCGGGGTTCAATCGCCACCGTCTTCGCCCATACGTTACTTCACCAGATCATCTGCTCTTCAAGCGATAACAAAGCTAAAGCGATCGTCGTAGCTTTCCTCAAATCCCTGCTGGAGGCACATAGCCAGCGACAGCGCTTGTCACGTTTCAAGAAAAGCGATTCTCTATCAAAGTCAATTGAAATTCTCCTTAATGTTCCTGACAATGAACTTCACAGAGCATTAGTGGAAGCTAGTAGGACAGCCGGAATTCAAGAGCTGTGGATCATCATCGATGGAATTGATATCATCACACCGGAGGACAACGTGTTTGTTCAAAACGTCTATTGTATTGTAAAACATATGATGGATTCAATCCCAAAGCTCAAGGCTTTGCTTACAAGCTCACAAAACTCCAACATCCAGAATATTCTAGGCCGTCTGCCGTGCATCGAACAAGACAGGGAGCGACAGGGTTTGATTATCAACCGTTCTCCAGCCTAAATACTAGCTAACTAGCTAATTCAGAGTGTCTTTGTCTTCTGAGACATGACGATACACGGTATGAGCACATTGTGAAAGAACATCGAGGTTCACTGGAGTGGCTCTGGAAACACCCACAATACGTTAAATGGTCTTCGTCAACAACCTCCAGCCTCCTATATATTGAGGGGAAGCCTGGTAGTGGGAAAAGTACCCTTGCGAAATATTTCAAAGAAAACCTTCCGGAGGGGGAACCAAGAACCGTGGTCCACTATTTCTACACTCTGCGAGGAACCCAATTAGAAAGTACTCATAAGAATATGTTGCGATCAATTCTCTATCGTTTACTTGAAAACGACGAGTCGGTCTTTTTTCGTTTCCAACTGGAATTTCGGAAATTTCGAAATCGCAACCCTCCCGAATGGCCGTACAACTCTTTGAAAACTGTTCTATCCTCTTTTGCATACCCTCCCATAACGAGACCGCTTTATTCAATTCTTGATGCGATGGATGAGTCTGAGGACGTGGACAGACGCGGAATCATAAAGTTGCTGTGCAAACTTTGTTTGTCAGAAAGCACTTGTATTAAGGTTTTTCTTGCAAGCCGTCCAGTTCCCGAGCTCACACACCAGATCGAAAAATACCATCATCTTATCAGGTTGCAGAATGAGAATAATGATGATATTCGGAAATTTGTAGAAGGCTTTCTACCTAGCCTCAAGCTAACCGGTCTAAACTACTACGAAGCTGCAAACTACATTATGACCAATGCTAAGGGTGTGTTTGTCTGGGTACAGCTGGTTAAAGCCGAGCTATTCCGCATGCATGAAGCCGGCCATAATGACAGACAAATAATGGATCGTCTAAAATTCCTGCCCACAGAGCTGGTAGAGTTCTACAATGTTATGCTTGAAAGGCTAGAGGAGGAAGGTAGCGACATGGATATTCAGGATGGAATACTGATGTTTCAGTTCGTTCTGTTTGCCTTTCGCCCTTTGAAAATTCTGGACCTACAACATATTCTTGCTGTCCCACGTGATTCTGGTCACCGTTTCAAACCTTCACATCAGGGATTCCAGCAAAATCTAATCAATGAAATCGAGACGAGAATTTTGCACTGCGGAGGTAACTTTCTGGAAATTACTGGTAGTCCCTCTGAGAAAGACATCATCGATACATGACTAATTACCTCTGTAGCGGATAAAACTGTTCAACTAATGCACCAAACTACACGAGAGTTTTTTGTCCGAATGCAACGGGAGAAACAAGATTCGAAATTTGCACTCTGCCAAGACGAGGCGCACAAAACCATTACTGTAACTTCTGTTCGGTATCTGATGCTTTGTTTTACTAGCCCTGAGCCAGACATGCGAGACAGTTTTTCGAGGATCAAGACTTGGGGTTTGGAAGACTTTCAGCAGTATGCTCGATATGTGGATAAGTGGCTATTGATCAACTACGCTCTTCTCAATCTCAAATCCCATCATGATCTGTGTGGTCAGATGGAAGTAGTTTCACAACATGTCGACTCACTAATCAAAGAGTTGACCAAGAGTCCATGGTCTAATTTTCTGGGGAATTGGATGGCCTGTCATTTGGGACGAACCAAATCTGCGCGGGATTTTGTACGGGGTATGGCAAGTTGGACACCTCTGCAACACATCAGCAGCAAATCAACTTCCGAAGATTTCAAATACAATATTCTTGATGCCGCTGCAGCGTTGGGGTTACTTCGAGTAGTTGAGTCACTGCTACTACCTTGCACGCAATTCGATAGTCAGGCCAGCAGCCAAACACCTTTGATTGTGTGTGCGAGGAAGGGGCTTGTAGACACTACACGGGTGCTTATTGACCGAAATGAGGACGTGGATGCTAAGGATAATGCAGGGCAGACGGCGCTGCACCATGCAGCCGAGAATGGGCACGAGCCAATCCTTCATATGTTGCTAATTCGAGGGGCCGACAAGACGATAAAGGATAACCATGGATTAATAGCCCTACAACTAGCTCTTAAGAAATTGTGAGCTCCACTTCGATATGGTCAAACTCCATCCACTATACATAGCTAACTTGAACTAAATGATCTCATGGAGTAGCCCGTGAGTCATCTAGGGTCTTGCCGGTAAAGATAATGAGCGGCTAAAACAGAGTCGGTGGCTTGATCCAACAGTTTGTGAGTTTTCGAACGACTAATCTACGTCGCGTAAACTGGTACCTAACCCACGTCGGATGACCGATATATGTAGCGAGTACGTTGCCTATGTGATACATACAGTGAGAATGTGTTAACGGGAGCCCATTGGCTGTATCGGGTAGCAAGTGAGTTTTTGTACAAGATTTAATACATTATGCTTTACTGATTTAGATTACACAGAAAGTGGGTTTCGTAATCCTCTCCACAGAAATGAGATAACTAACCAGAACACTATGACCTGATTTGATAGTGGGTAAGTTTTTCTCAAACTTGTTTTTGTAATATTTGCCGTAGGCAAGGGCAATACGCTGATTGGATAGGCGGTGAGAATCATAGAAGCCGTCCAGATAATAAGGCCTAACCTGAGTTGAATTGTGTCACTAAATAGCCGGTGAGTTGTTCCCAATGTTAAATACAGCCCAGCATGCATGCTAAACTTGACCCCAAATGGTCTATTCAACAGAATGTAGGTCACTGAAAGATCGTTCTATGCCCAACGAGATAATTGGCTAAGCTTGTACGGCGGCTTATGAACAGCTAGTAAGTTTACTCCGCCGTTCTTTTGTGATAGTGATTAACTAGGGGCCGATGGCTTTTCCAATAGCTTGTGAGATTCCACCAACAACCTCCACAGCGATGTGCACAGCTAACCTGCGCTCGATTGCTCAATGGAAAAGCGAGTGGGTCTCTCTGCTAACTCTGTTAACATCCTCTACGAACACTCGGTGCTACGATGACAGGTGGCTAACATGAGCCGCACGGCTTGATCCGACAGCTCGTGTGTCACCACGCACATACCCTCTGCTGCGATGATCGGTAGCTAATATGAGCACAATGTTTTGATCCGACAGCGGGTGTGTCTGGCCACCAATACCCTCCGCTGCGATCAGTGGCTAACCTGAGTCTGATGGCATCATCCAACAGCAGGTGAGTCTCCCGCTAATACCCTCCGCTGTAATGATCGGTGGCTAACCAGGGAACGCTGGCTCTATTTGGCAGTGTGTGAGTCTCCCCGCCGACACTTTCCGCAGTGGTGATAGCTGACTAACCTGAGCCCGATGGCTTGGTCTGACAGCGTGTGAGTCTCCTCGCCAACACTCTGCTGCGAGGATCAGTGGCTAACCTGGACGTGATGGCTTGATCCGACAGTCAGTGAGTGTCACCGCCGACACCCTTTGCTGCGATGATTGGTAGCTTACCTGAGCACGATGGCATAACCTGATAGCATGTGAGTTTCCCCACTAACACCTTTTCCTTTGATGACAGGTGGCTAACATGATTTTCATGGATTGATCTCACAGGACGTGAGTATTGCCGCCAACACCCTTTGCTGGGATCGATGGCTGACTTGAGCCTGATGGCTTGATCCGACAGCCGGTGAGACCCTCTGTTGCTCTGATCAGTGTCTAAAATTAGTCTGATACATTGATCCCACAGTGGGTGAATCTCCCAGCCAACACCATCGCAGAAGATCGGTGACTAACTTGAATCTGATGGGATGACCTGACAGCTCGTGAGTCTCACCACCAAAACTCTCTGCTGCGATGACCAGTGGCTAACCTGAACTCGATTGCTTGATCTGATAGCTTGTGAGTCCTCGCCAAAACCATCTATTGTGAATCTCGATGGCTGACCTGAGCCCGATGCCATCATCTGACAGCTAGCGAGTCTCCCCGCAAGTACCCTCTGTAGCGACGATCAGTGGCTAATCTAGGCCTGGTGGCATGGTTGGACAGTTTGTGTGGCTCCCTGCCTACACTCTGAGATACAGTGATTGGCGACTAACCTGAGCCTAATGGCATGGTTTAACAGCAGGTAAGTCTCTCCAGTAATACCATTTGCTGGGGTGATCAGTGGCTAACCTGAGCCCGGATGGCTTTATTCGACAGAGTGTTAGTATCTCTGCCAACACCTTCTGCTGCAGTAATCAGTGGCTAATATAAGCTCTATGGTTTGATCAACAGGATGTGTGTCTTCCTGCCAACACCCTCTGCTGCGACAATCAGTAGCTAACCCGACTACGATGGCTTAATTCTACAGAAAGTGAGTTTCACCGCAAGCACCCTCCGCTACGACGATCAGTGGCTAACCTGAGCCCAACCGCTTTGATCCAATAGTTAGTGAGTCTCACAACTAGTATCCTCTAATGCGATGATCGGTGGCTAACCTGAACCCGATTGCTTGGACCGACAGCTAGTAATATCCGCACCCACGTCCTCTGCAGTGATGATCGGTGGCTAACATGAACTGATGGCTTGATCTAACAGCCAGTGAGTCTCCCACCAAAACTTTCCACTGCGAGGATCATGGCTAACCTGAGCCTTATCGCTTGACCTGACAGCTAGTGAGTGTCACCACTCACCTTGTGCTGCGATGATCGATGGCTAACCTGTGCCGAATGGCTTTATCCGACAGCTAGTGAGTGTCACCACCAACATCCCCTGCTACGATGATCGTTGGTTAACCTGACCCGATTGCTTAATTCATCAGCTCGTATGTCTGCACCAACAACCCCTCTGCGATGATCAGTGGCTAACTTATCCCCAAAACCTTCATCTGACAGTGGGTGAGTCACCGCCAACACTCACTGCTGGGATGATTAGTTGCTAACCTAGCCCTGTCGGTTTGATGCCACTCGTGCTAGATTGACTTGGCGATGTGCCTCTTCATTTCCGGGGATACCAGTGTGCCCTGGGACCCAGTGGATCTGTGTTTCAATACCGACCTTGCGAAGGGACCTCACGCTTTGGTCTATCCACCTTGCTAGAGTCTGCTCGGGCCCAGGCTTAGGTACTCCATTTGCCGGATGGCCATCTATGAGTAGCTAAAGCTATCCACCCTCTTCACTCCGTTTGTCTTCAGCTTATCTCTCTTTTTACTGACTCTCAGCATACAAGTCTGATCCCGCACAGCTCTGCATCCTAGACCTCCACCTGTCCGGTGCATAGGTGACTGCAGAAGGCCTTCCTGCAATCTAGGGGCTTCCATTCTGCAGCAACTCCCACTCTGCCATCGTCGGATCACGATCCCCCCATTCACCACATCCTGACCCCTGCGGCTACTTTAGACTCTCCGTCACCCACCCATCGTATCGCCTGTCTTGCGGCGATAATGTCACAACTCAGTATGACCATCTTGCCTGTCGGTTGTTCATCAGCGTTAGGCCATTATATGGTCTCTGCTTCCCGGCCTCATACATGCTCTGTCATGATGACTGCATATTGGTGCATCTGATATGTGGTAGTCGGGCACCTTCATTAGCTTCAAGCCTCCACATGTGTTTGCGAGCCTCGCTGTAAATTGTTGCTTCCTGGAGTCCAAGTCTACTAGCATGAGTGTGAGCTCTGAATCTTGCATAAGTGCACTCAGTGGCATTGTAGGCAGGGCATCCAGGTTTGTCCTAGCATGCTGATTAACCAGGGGTTGAAGGTCCTCTCGTCTGTCAGTCTCTTTCGGATCCGACCAGAAATCACTTCCGTATAGTGCCATAGCTTGGACTCAGGCTATTTGGATGCCTCTTAGCTGCTCTGGGACGACTCCGTGCATCTTCGTGAGCACACAGAGTCAGGCTTCTCCTATCCTGCCTTGTTCATGTATTGGTTGTGCTGTTCTTTGAATTTCTGGTGGGTGTCCATCCAGCATCCAGCTACCGTGTCACCTCTTTGTTGAATTGGACAAAGACTTTTCCTACTCTGATTTTAGCTGTGAGTTTCAGCCAGAGGTGCTTCTTGTGGTCTCTCCTGCATGTGAAGAGTGCTGCTTTTGTCTTTTCCATGTTGAACTGGAGATCCCACCTGCCAGCTCATTTGATGCTCTCCGCTGCGCAGGGTTCGAGTTTCATGACCATCTTGATCCAGTTCCTACAGGTTGCCACCCACCCGAAGTCCTCCACAAACGAGATGCCGTCGACACGTTTGACTATCTCTTCGACCCACTTTATCAGCACAGCGGCAGTGTTCCTAAGCGGCCAGGCCGGGCCGCCCTTAGCGGCGGCTTTTAAATGAGGGCCGGGCCTGCAGGCTTTTCCGGCCGATCTGCAGGCTTTTTCTTGGCGGCCGGGCGGCTGGCCTGCAGGCTTTATTTGCCAACGTATAAGTTCAATCGAACAAGCATAAACATATTTTGTTTAAATGACACCCATTGCTG
>Ga0307515_10020338_pt1 | contig 11847 bp, 5 predicted proteins | sample 17_EM_MG_FD_194513 | JGI IMG/M metagenome (GOLD analysis project Ga0307515, IMG submission 194513) | Populus trichocarpa ectomycorrhiza microbial communities from riparian zone in the Pacific Northwest, United States - 17_EM | ecosystem: Host-associated > Plants > Roots > Unclassified | place...
TAAAGAGAACGTTAAAGTATTATATTAGTTAGAAAGGATATAACCTAGACCCTACTTAGTACCCTATATAGAACTTTATAGGTAGTCCCTATAAGCTTTAAGAGTTTTATAGCTATTACCCTAATAAACCCAGACCGCCAAAGTACCTAGATAAGTGGATAGAATGCTAGTATAATAAAGATAATAAGCTACCAGAAGAATATAAGGACAAAAACGCCCTAGAAATTTCTTAGTTACGTAAGGTGTTAAGATATCTAGGAACTTCAACCGGCGGTCGAAGTTGTTTAATTGGTTAGATTCTCTTGCCAAGACTTTTAGCAATAAAGCCTGAGGGCAGGCTTTTTTTAGAGGGGGGGGTAATATTACAGCACTGGCAGAACTGGCAGAACTTCGTAATATGCGGCAAGTTGCCACAGATTGCTACAGATTGCCGCATATTGCGATCACGTGACGCGAAGATCTTATAAAACACCGAACGGCGCTGCTCTTCTTCTCCTTTCCTTTCCCTAGCTTTAGATTCTCGTTTATAGACAATCCAATCGTACAGGCTTGCGCGACCCTTTTGCCGTGCTTATGTCTCGATTGACTGAGTCGCTAACACTTAGTAAGCTTTTTTTACTTAAGCCTTATATTAAATTAAAATCTAATACAAAAATAGAGCCTTTAGAGCCCTTACTACCTTCCTTATTACCTACCTTATTACCTACCTTATTTAATATCTTTTCAATACTAAATTACTATTTAATATCAATATCAATACGGCCTTATACTGATATTAAATATTAATGGAAGCCCTAGGCGTTACATCGAATGTAATTCTTGCCCTACAGCTTAAACTTAACCACCTCCTTTGTCGTTGGCTTTTAAATTAATTGATTTTAGGGCAAGGATAACGTCGTCAAATGGTGGAGGTCGTACTGAGAGAAATCGTTCCATCGCGGAGGTAGGAAAGTCGAATATAATACCACAATAATAAGTGTAGATGCAGAGCCGCAACAGCAGAAGCGACGGCAGCAGTGGCAGGATGGCTAGGTGTCCTAGATTCTATGGCTAATACACTACTTATTAGACAGTGAGTCAGTGGTAGAGTTAAGAGACTTGCCGATTGGCTTCTTCTTTTGCACTGACCTCTTAGCGCTCTATTCCTCCTCAGCCGCAGTCCGAATTGGGTATAGATCTGGAGCTCCAAGAGTTAAATCAACCGTAGATCCACTCCAATCCACCAACCAGAAGGCCCAATCCAAATCCACATCGAAGCCGAATCCATATTGGAGCCCCAAATAGACCCCGCTCCAAGTAGATCACTGCCAATATCGTCAGCGTAGTGATTTGGCTTGGTGTTGTATTTAATTGCTTAAGAGTCGTGTACGCTCAAGAGTCTCAGCTACTACGTCCACAGCTATAAGTCTACCGCCGGCGGTAATATGGCTTCTTAACCAACTCTGTAAGCACTCCGTACGTTTAATATTTAGACTTCCAAGCTTTATACGGTCCCATGTAATTGTTCAACGGCTCCCTAAAAACACTTAGTAATACTAAAAGGTAAGGAAGGCATGGTGTTGATTACAAAGGTGGAGAAAGTATAGGGGTGCAAAATTTAAAGATACTATGTGCGATGACTTGTAAACCCAAGTTTAATATTTAGTAATTTTAACTTTATATGGGGTTACCTAATAAATTTAAAATAAGCAGGTATTATTAAGAGACTTAAGAGTCATTTATCGAGCCTCTAGGCCGTATTTCTACTACCTCAATTCCAAAAATATTCAATATTCAATAACCCTCAGTATTGAACATTTTATATTGGTGTTGAATATTGAATGTCAATATTCAATATTTCAATAAGTGTAATCAGTATCGAATACTGATAAAAACACTGAGGATGAGTTAAACCAATGAGATGGGGTGGCCGTGTATCGTTTGGGGGGCGTATAATTATTGGAGACCTTAATGTAAATTACACAGCTATTCTAACCTAACCAACGCCGTTGGATTTCTCAGTCCCGTCAACCTACTCTGAGCCATTGGCATGTTCGAGCTCGTCGTTGACACCATTGGCAGTGTCGCCATTGGCTACTTCAGCAGCGACGTTGTCCAGCAGCAGATCACTCTCCCGGACCTGTGATGTCCAACCAAATTGGTCCTCTGTCTTCCCCTTCATAATGTTCCTGAGCGCTGTTCCAAGCTTAAGAGTGCACTCGCCGGTCTTGTCGCCGTAAACAAACGTCTCCCCCGTTCCTGGCCTCGAGAGCGATCTGATGGGCAACAACGATGCCGCAGTTCCCACAGCAATAACTTCGTCAAAGGACTTGCACTCAGTCCAGGGAATTTCTCGCCGCTCAACCTTCCAATTGAAAGACTCCGCCAGCGCCAGGCAACTGTCAGAAGTGATGCTCTCGACGATGTTCTTGCTGTCCGGCACCACGACTGTTACAGCCTCCCCATCCTTCTTGATCCCGATGAACCCGCTGGTCGAGAACTCTTCAACGCACGTCCGCGTCTGCGCGTCCAGATGCAGAGTTACCGCGAAGCCCTCGCTCCGCGCCTTGTCGGTCCAGCGGATCACAGGAGCGTAATTGCCTCCAACCTTGGCGCCGCCGGTGCCGCGCGGTGCTGCGCGGTCGAACTCCTCAATCACCACTGCGGGAAGAGGCTGCACACCGTGGTACGTCGTTCCGGGCTGCACGTAGACGGCGAAGGTGAATTCGGTCGGCGCGGTCAGCGCGAGGTGACCGCTGCTTCCGAAAACAAGTGGGCGGATGTATAGCAACGCCTCAGTTGCGTGGGGAGCTACCCACTCCGCATTCCTCCCCACGGCGAGCTTGACGCATTTCAAGAAATGCTCCGCTGGCACTGGAGGAATTGAGACGTAGCTTGCGCTGTGGCTAAGGCGGTTGGCGTGGGCCGTCGGACGAAAGAGGAGAATGTCTCCTGAAGGCGAGCGGTGCGCCTTAAGTCCTTCGTATGCTTGTTGCCCTGATTTTTGAGTAAGCAACTTTGACGGCGCAAGAACAGACTTCCACACTGGGCAGAACAAAACTGGAGTGCGTGACGTACCATAATTAAGAGCAGGTGCAAGGCCGTGAACCCGTATGTACGGGTCTTGAACAAATTTTGGAGCGCTCCACTCCCCAGTCGAAACCTTATATATTGACTCCACGTGACCGTTGACTTGAGGTACCATCAGTTAAAATGTTTGTATCAAATAGCGTTGGATCGGATGCACTTACCACTGTCTTGAATTGCTATGCCAAGACGGTTCCAGTCTAAACAGCAATAGTGACCCAATTAATATGTTGTGTAGACCACGATTTGAATAAGGAAGGAAAACCATCAAGACTGAAGGGTGGAGGAAAGTACTCACCGATGGACTCAAGTGGAGACGGTGGAAACATTTTGCTGGTTCCTATTCACTGCTTGTTGATTCGAAGATTTTAAGAAGAATATGCTAGGAATTGTAAAATTTTACAAGCGACACTTTATATTAGATGCTGAAGGAAAGAAGCGAAATAAAAAGTAGAAGCTTCAAATGTTAAGGATTATTTTTGGTCGTGGCCCAACCGCCCGAAAGAGTATTAATGGACAAAATTCTAATCTTAGCAATACCATGGACCTAAGCCGCAGCTAGCTAAGGTAGCTGTCTTCTAGCAATCAATTGGAAAAAAGGTACGTCCCGCTGCGGTCACAGAACTTACTCAGCTTACCAAATTTCTAGCTAAGCTTTGTAGGATTCCCGCTCTTAGTCTGTTGGATCTAGCTGGCTTTGCGGCCTAGGATTTTGACTCGTAAATTATCGTATTACACAGGGGCGTGCAAAGAAAATTATTGAAGCGGTGAGGGAGACAGGAATGGCGGAAACGTGTTTACGGTAATTAATCGTTTCGTGGCTTGGTGAAGTTTGTACAGGCGGCTACGCCTGCCGGCTGCGCTCTCACGTAAGCGGCGAGTTGTTGCTGATGTCGCCACGACTCACAGAACTGGGAATCATGGGACTTTGACTACCCATTTTCGGTTGAAGGCGCGGAGGGAAGGAGTTTTAGTGAGGCCTCGTAGGAGTTACACATGTAATTTTCAAGACGGGAGAGATATTAACATGAGAATCAAATTCACTGTCTATCTGCCAAAATCGAGACAATGTGATTATATCACTGGCTAGTATACATCGTAAAATATTTATAGATGTGCCATAACCGACCCATAAAACGCCGCCTACTGGAAAGCAGATTTGACCTCCACACTAAACCTCCTGCCAACTATCCAAAACTTTTCTTAAACGGTCTGACTTGGTAACTTCCCACGCGTATTCAAATGCTTCCTTCGTAATATCAAAGGGTCTCGCAGTCACATTCGGGATGTATCTCCCAATAAGTTTGTCGGGATCCATCCACGACGGTTGAATATTCTGCTCCAGGACTTCGCGGAATGCTGCAAGGTTGGGACGTAGGAAACTGGAGTGGAAGGGGACGTCAATGCCGGTGAGAGGAACTGTTGCCTTGCCCCGTTCAAGGGAGGTCACTGGATTTGATTGAGAGCTATTGCGAGCTACGTGCCTCTTGATGAGTTCATCCATAGGGTCTGAAACAGTCGGATTTGATATTATGGCAAGTTCGTTGAGGACATCGGTAAGGATTTGAAGGTTACGCAATGTTCCAGCACACACGTATTGTCGCTGGGAAACATTGTAGTTGACAATCTCGAGAAGTGAGTTTGTCTCCCGGCTAATCGTAGAGACTGTAGACTCAAGCTCCCCGATACCAAATGCTGCAAAAAAGTTAGAAATTAACCATGAGATCCCTGATACACGCGATTTTGCTTACACTTAGTAACTCGACTAGGATCGACGGCCATCATTCCAAAGTCTGACCTCCCCTCTTCGTCACGCTCGACAGCCACTTGCATCGACAGACCGCGGTAGAACACAATGGAGAGGATCTGCTCCAGAGGCATTATATTGGCAATTGCGCCCAGTGCAGCATATTCTCCAAGGGAGTGTCCAGCATATTTACTGCCCTCGGAAATAAGTCCTTTGGAGTTCATGTCTTCGAAAGCTGCTTTCTCCATCACCGTGAGTGCAGGCTGTGCAAACTCCGTAGAGAACAACAACCCCTTCGGATGCCGATAAGTGTACGAAGGACTACGTTCATGGATGTCGAAGAAGCGTTTAGTTGTTTTGTTACCGGCTGTGTCGTAAGAGTCGTAGGTCATATTGAGGTAGTTCTGGCGTATTGCAGCCCCTCGTCTTCCACCGAAATGTATCGTGAGCTGCTTTGGATTCTTTTTGACGATATCGGTAATGCGGAAACCTAGCGCAGACGTTAGCTCCTCTCCAAACCATTGAGGATTTCGTAGCTTATACCGTATGTCTCGTCAAAGTGCTTGTCAGCTCGGTCCCAAACTTGCTTCGCAACCGCACTTGTTTCGTACAAGTCCATCCCCATGTTGACTTCTTGGCTGCCTTGCCCAGTAAAGATATAGGCGGTCTCTGTTTGCTCGATCTCGCACTCTCCGACAAAGACTTTCTCCGACGTAGCAACATTCCGTGCTTCAATCGAAATAACTCTGCGCCCCTCAACCATGGCTATTTGCGCCAGATGGACCTCAATTTTATCTCCTGCTTGAATCATGCCGCTAAATGAAGCACTAAAGGTTCTCATAGCGTTCAGGTTCCCTTCTGCGCAACGCATTTCGCATATGCTACGAATGATTGCGCTAGTATGCATACCATGCGTTATAGGGCCTGGAAGCCCAGCGTATCGAGCGAAGGCGGGTGAGATGTGAATAGGGTTGTAGTCCTGCGAAATCCGAGAATATTCGGAGTTGCTGTTTGGCGCGGCAAAAACAAAGCCTTCATCCCCATGATCGAGGGAGGTAGGACTCTCCAGCATCACTCGTTGTTGAACAACCTTCCCATGACGTTCGAGGTAACCTATAACTGGGTTGTCCACGAGTGTTGGAGTTGGGGAGGCAAGTGAATCGTAGTGTACCGTGCCAATTTCGATAGGATCTCTCGCCGACGGCGAATTCGCGAACACTTTGCCAACTGTTCGTATGCGACTGTGCAACGATCTTGACTTCAGCGCAGAGAAAGTCTCGAGCTCGAAAGCGAGTGTTTTATCACAGAGAGTTTCTGGTGTAACCGGATGGTGAAACGTTATCCACTCTTTCGATATCAAGAGACTCGCCTGACTTGGTGAGCTGAACTCGATTTGTCTAGTATCTTCGTTGAATGCTTGGAACGACTCCGAGTAGTCGCTATACGTCCCACGGTAGAGAAATTGAGATATGACATCCATAACTGGAACGCGGTCTCTACTGATTGTGCAACATATTTCGACGACCTTTCCAGAGTCTTGAATTGTGACGGCGGTCGTCCTCGCAAAACTCTCGGCTTTTTCCCCAACTCTTAAAGGACGGGCGCCCGGATACATGCGAAACTTGTTGGATAAGTGAACTAGCTTCAAAAGATCCCCTTGAACGAGCAAAAGGGCTTTCATGATAGCTTTCCAACCAACCACGATAGCGAAATCCATGGGGACCAAGCCATCTCGGTCCATGTTTCTCATGCCGCCGCCAATTGTTTGCAAAAACTTTTCAACGAGACCCTGTCTGATGACCATTTCTCCCCCATTGGTCTTGTAGGTTAGCTTCCCAGCTGGCAACGGAGTCTTGTAGGATTTGCCGATCCAGAGTTTCCGATAGAAGTTGCAAATACGCTCATCACGGCCCTCAATATCTTCGTGTAGTAATGAATGAGGGGACTCTGGGTGATAGGAAAATCGAAACTCCAGAGGTAGAGGCTCGTTCAATGCGTTGCCGTAGCAGAACATGCGGAGGATGATCTTATTTCCCGGCTCGGTGGCAATTGAAATATCAGTTTTGCTAGAGATATTGTTGCTCATGGTGATAGAGACGTAGTTGTGGCGTAACTTATCCGTGATCGTGACAGAACACCCCTGAGCTGGAGCAAATGCTTGACGGATGGGGTTCGGAACCATCTGGTTTCCATTCATGACTGTTAAGCTTCTGAAGACGGCATATCTCCACGAGAGCTTGTTCCCGGCTAGAAGATTGAACCACGCCTCTGATGGTGGAAGGTCTTCGATGTCTGAGGGTATACTATAAGTCGCAGAGCTTGGTCCTGTAGTAATTTGGATATTATCTTGACATGCGGTAGATTCTGAAGCATGGTGGCCAAAAAACTCGACAAAAGGAACTGTTTCTGGTTGGCCACCATAGGAATCACGGAGGATCTTTTGAACATGGCCGTCATTAATCCGGTCCAAGATAACTCTGACAGGTTCATTAATATTTTCTGGCGTAGCGTAGGAAACAGCTACGGGGCCTTGGAGAATGCACGTGCGTTGTACGTCTTCATCTACCACAGCTTCCACGAATTCGGACTGCCATAAGGAATCTTTCTTGAACCAAGTCTCGAAATTCTCGTCCAAAACGGGTATAAATGGGACTGGCTTCTGGCCCGATCGTCGACAAATTGACAGGAAATACTCCTGGTCCTCCTGATTGACGAGCTGCACCTGGCTTCCTCGGTATGCTTGAGCGAGGTTGCGTAATGCCTCAAATGGATCGTTAAAGTCGGCGTAACTCGAAAAAATCGGTTGTGACAGCTCTGAGTTGGAGAGTGGCAATCTTTCTTCGATACGTCGGATAAAATCCCCGAAGAGCGTGACATAGGATGGATCAATCCACTGCGATCTCTTCTTAATGTAAAGCAATTCCAGCATACGCCTCGCAACGTCCGCATAAGACATGTCTTTGAGTTCTACAGGTTTTCCACTGGTGAAATCGTAACCAAACCAGACCTTTTGAAAATCCTTGTTAAGACGTTCGATGATGTAGCTGCGTTGACGGTTGATTTCGATAAGCTGCTTGCTTTTGTCGAGCGAAAAGATTTTGCGGTCCATCTCAGCCCACAATTGGACCCCACGAGTGGCAATCTTGTGAATTGGTTGGCCCATCTCCGACTTAACCGTAATTATACCTTTGCTGGACTGCCAAAACGCGTCTTCGACCCCTTCCGTCGAGGAAATAGCCTGTTTGGCTGCCAGAGAAGTGTGTGCCTCTTTTGCAATCATCATGCGGCTCCCGAAGAGGCAGCCATCGAAGGGCATACAAGGTTGACCGAACTTCTCTGACCAGGATCCAGTCAGATAAGGGTACGTATCATCGACACCACCAAAACCACTGCCAGCAACTAAGATAATGTTAGGACATCTTCTTATGCTAGCATATGTCTGCAGTATTGGCTCATGAAAGTCTTCGGTAGAATGATGCCCCCCTCCTCGCCCCCCTGTCCATTGCAGCAAAATCGGGAAGCCGGGGTGCGCCTTCGCAAGCACAATGACCTGTTTGATTGCCTCCACAGACCCTGGTTTGAAAGAAATGTGCTTCAGACCAAGATCCTCAATATAGCCGGTGGCAACTTCTAGCGAGGGCACGCCGGCGCCCAATGTAATACCATCAATCAAGTGACCCTTTTCGATAAGATCTTTGACTAAAGGTATCTGCCATTGTATAGATCGTGGCGCGGAGTATATCAAGTTTATTGTGATCCCTTTGCCGGCCGGGATCGATCTTTCGATGGATTTGATAGCCTGGACTAGTGATTCTTCGCGATGATATCCTCCGGCGGCTAATTCGACGTGATAGCCTGCGTTGATGACAGCGGCGACAAAATCGGGATGAACCGTAGTCGGGGTCATTCCCGCAACCATCAGTGGTGGAACCCCCAACAGCTGGCTCATCTTTGTGCTGACCATAGTCCTTCCTGATGCGTCGGTGAGCAGAGTTGGCGCAAAGTCCCGCAACCAATCAGTAGATCTTTGGGTAGAAGTTGGAGATGGCGATTCGAATAAATCGGGCTTGTAGCCCACATGCGGTAGTGCACCCTGAAGCGGCCCGGCTAGGATAACTCGAGTTCCTGTTCCCTCTTTCGTACGATGTAGAAGGATGCCGACCCCTGACGTCTCACCCGGCCCGAAATCAATGATGCAACTGCGATTCGGGAACATAGTAGCACGTGGCCAATCAACCATTTCGGTCGTGATTGCGTTTGTGAGTATCGGAAACAGGGCTTCTTCTTCCACTTCTCTTAGATCTCGACCCGTTCTGCTGTCATACACGGGAATAAGCAGGTCGCTAGGTTTAATCATAATGTTGTGTCGTTCCATATCATTCACAATGATGGACTTGGTATCCGCGAGATAGAAGGTATGGAATGGCGCAGATATCGGCAGGTAGCGTGTCGTAAACGATTTCCATTTATACTGCTCTCCGTTCGCCTGAGGCTTTCGGAGCTTTTGAAGCCACGAGTTGAAACTCCGCAATGACTCCGGTGGGCCACCGACAACGATATTATGTGGTCCATTTACGAGCGCGATAGCTACTTGCTGGTCTTCTGGAAGATGTCGATTGAATGAATGAATTTGCAGCTCTACATCCGCTTGAGAGAGAAGCATGATATTCATCATGGGTGAAGGTTCGTCTTCCGAGCTGGACACTGGGCCCTGAACCATCTTTTGCCACGATGTCTTCCTGGGAAATTGTTGTTGGCTGCGACAACCCGTGTAGAAAAGAGCTATTAAACATGATCTGAATGCGCCTTCGAAATCGTCCCAGGTCTTACACGTAGCAATCCCTGCTGCCACGATAATTCCTTGACTGTGGCCTGTTGATCCGTGCAATTTATCGACAACCTCGCCTGGGGTAAGCTGCCAGATCTTGCAGGTGACGTAAAAGCTGGTCAGCTGGCCTAGTGCGATCAATGGAAAGCTCACGGGGGCGGATAGCAAGTATTCTCGCTCCGGCGTTGAGTCTGGTTTCCTCAGCCAAGTAAAGAAATCCATACCATTCGGGTACTGATCGATTGTTGTCTCGTCACAAAGCAGTTGGTCAAATATGATGGATGCATAGTCCAGAATATCGTCAAGTAAGCGGCCGTATGTCGCGTACAGATCTCTGAATTCTTCGAAGTAGTGCTGAGTGTTCCCTTGGCCGCCAAACACAGTGAAGATGGGTCTTTGCTCGGACGGATGAGATGTTGCAAAAAGTTGCGGTACTCGACTTCCAGCACCCCGTCCCATGAGATACATGGCTTCGTAGTACGATCTAATGACTTCTTGCTTGCTGGATAATCCCGAGTCGGCTGATAGTTCAGCTGCCCGCGTGTGAATGTCCTTGCCCCGTAAATGCTCATTTCCTAGCTTTTCTACCACTTTCGAAAAAACCTCTGAAGTCATAGCCGTTGCCGCATCTTCTCGGCCCGCAATATATCTCAAAAATTGTACCAGAAACTGTAAGTCCGAACATGGCTCTTGGATTGTCTTCTGGGAAAAACAGGTAAGGAAATCGTTTCGCACTCGAACCGCAAACTCCTTCAAATGATCGGGCATGGCTAACTGGAAAATACAGCCGTTGTGAAAACACTCAACTAAAGACTCGTTGGATGCTGCGATGTTTATGTCGTCAGGAGCGCGCAGTAGAGAAAATGCAGGCGCATCCATTATTGTAAGTAAGGAAGGAAAGAACGTTGGAGCGAAGTGCAAAACGCAACAAGTGTACAAGAAGGCTGAGACGGGAAATGAGCGAATTGCAATTCTATAGACAAAAGGTGCTTTTGCAGCGCCTCCGGGCCTTCTAAGCAAATCATTTCGGTCATATGTAGGGCTGCTGACGTGCTATAACAGGATGTTTCATGGCGGCGGTGCTACCAGCCTTGGTCTTCTCGGGTGGTATGTGCTCAGCATGGTTGGTAATATTACGTGTTTTATTACATTACCGGGCTGAGGAGCAGGCTTGCATGGGTGTGCATAGTGAAATAGCTCGATAATATTGTATGTACACCCTCCAGTCAATTCCGGTTGTTAGCGCAGCCACATCTGCACGGCCTTACTTAAACAGCAAAAATACCCAAACTTCCCCTACAAAAAGGCCGTGCAGACGTGGCTGCGCTAACAACCGGGATTGACAGGAGGGTGTACTGTACAAGGGCAAAGGCTGAGCGACAGGGCTGTGTGACCACCACTAGCCTCAAGTGGGATGGGGCTTCAACATGATTGGGCGGTTGGACTCCGCCTAACCAGACTCCGCCTAACGTTTAGAGGTTATTAAAAGTTTAAGCCTAAGAATAACAATTACGGCAGAAAGACCTGAGAGGTCTGAGGTCTGAGTGGCCAGGGAATTTTTAGCCTTGGTTCCATTGGATCCCTAGCGACCTGGGCAGTGAGAAAGAGGTCTGACGTGGACGATCTTTTTACAAACCTATCCCAGTGTTTGAGGGGAGAGCCTATCGGTTCCTCAAATGCCTCTTGAATGCTTCTCGAAACTTCATCTCCTCCCCTCAGCTCCCGAGATCCGATATTGAGCAAACAGTGCAGATAAATGCATAGAAATATTTCTTAGCTCTTGCACTCTCCTCTAATGTTGACAAAAATCTTCAATAAATTAGAGTATGACATTTTTTGTCGAGTTACCTTAGACTCCCTTTGCTGTGATCCTGTGATCCGACTTATCAAACCAACCAGACCTGGACTTCTTCAATTCAAAAATGAATTTGTGCATTTACTGTACATTTGTTTGCTAGATACGGGTTCGGTTTCAAATCTACCCCAGGCGTGATGAAAATTACTCAGGCATAGTGTGAGGCATGCGTAATACTTCTGAGGTCCGAGCGATACCTATCACATATCGGGGGGGCTGATTTGGCGCGGTTACGACCCGGGTTAATACGAGGTTAGGGCCACCCCTGCTGATAACGCGCCCGAACCCCGCACGAGGTCGCGCAGCGACCGCCCCCGAGTACCTTCGCACGCGATTTTGGGCGAAAAGGTA
>Ga0307515_10020339_pt1 | contig 11847 bp, 4 predicted proteins | sample 17_EM_MG_FD_194513 | JGI IMG/M metagenome (GOLD analysis project Ga0307515, IMG submission 194513) | Populus trichocarpa ectomycorrhiza microbial communities from riparian zone in the Pacific Northwest, United States - 17_EM | ecosystem: Host-associated > Plants > Roots > Unclassified | place...
TAATATTTTCTGAAAATTTAAATATAAGCTCTTATATACCTATTTTAGTGTATATTATAATACTAAAGCGTGCAGCTTAGTGGTTATTATAATATAGAGTTTAGGGGTTAAAAATAGCGATATTTTTAAATATCTTAACAACTACCGGAGCGCATACTCTTATATTGTAATAAGTACTAAAATAGGTATATAAAAGCTTATATTTAAATTTTTAGAAAATATTATTAAGTAGTGGTTGAGATATTTAAGATTCAAATATCGGTTTTTTGGTGTATTTTGAAGTGGCCGGCTCGGTGGGGTGGCCGGCTCGGTGGTAGAATACGTTATATTATTTATATACCGCTAGTATATAGCTAGTCCGTTAGTTAGTCTAAAAGGAGTACCTTATATTTATACGTTCCGTAATAGGTCTAAAATATAATAAGATCTTTAAACCTAGGGTTTATCCTAATTTAGTAAAAGGCTTAATGGATATTAAGCTTTATAAAGACCTTAGCTCTACTTATTTAGGCTAAAGTCTTATTAAGTAGGGGCAGCGGATAGCGGTCCTTACGGGTTATATTATTTAGCTTATAATAGTTAATATAGAAATAGAGTCCTCTATTTAGCTTTTTAATAAAGAGAATAAGTAAGGTAAAAGGGGCTTAGCTAGGCTTAATAAAGCCCTTATTTAGGTTATTAATAAGATACTATTTTATAGCCTATAATTCGGTAATAAACTACTTATAAAGGGGGCTAAAGCTAAGGGTATTTTCCTTACCCTGCTTAATCTTAATCTTATAGTTATATAGTCGGTAAGGTAGAAGTATATTAGACGCTACTTTAGAGAATACGTCCTTAAATTTCTAGTATTAATAGGGTAGCTTTTATTCTACTAGTTCCTTATCTATAAGCTCGCTTTCTTATCTACTAAGCTCGCTTCCCTTTTCCTTAATTATTTAATTAATTTCGTATAAGCTTATTATAAAGGCGATGGTATTAGGCTAAACTAAGTTCTAGTAGAATCCTACGGCACTAATATAGAAGATATTAACTGGTAGAAGGTTCGCTAGTTTCCTTATAGCCGTTTTCTAGACCGTATTTTACAGTCTAGGGTTTATAATCTTTCTTAGCTCCTATTTTATCTTCTATAGGCTATCCCTCTAATTTATTAGTTTAGTATAACATCTAACATCCCTTACTATTCTTTATAGCTATATAGGGCCTAAGCTCTCTATAGGGTTTTTTTTAGGTCACTATTAACCTCCTAGGTCTTTAATGCGGGTGGCGTAACATAGGTAGTCTAGGGGCGACGTAGTATACAAATCCGTTACAAATTAAGCTATATATCTTTCTTAAAGGCCTAATCCCTACGTATAGCATCGGCTTAGTAAATAGTATTAATCTAAGGCTATATAAGGTTTTCTATTATAATGCTGATTTCTTTTATAAAGGAAGGGGTTAGGGGTAGAGTTTTAGGCTAAATAAGCCGTCTACTTTATACATTAAGCTATAAGCCTAAATAGGCTAGCTATTTTCGCCCTAAGATTATATTATAGCTACCTAGGTCCGTAATAAGGAAGGGGATATTATACTACCTTTATCTATTAACACGGAGGTAAATTCGCAAGATAGTTATAATAGGTAGCCCTATCCGCCCGTTATACCCACAGATAGGAATTAGTTTAGGTAGTTCTTTAATAGGTATATTTAAAAAGTTAGCTAGCTTTACGGTATACTAGGTATCTATTAAGGCAAAGGTATTTACTCTAGAGTTAACTAAAGCAGAGGTTAAAACTTAGTATCTATTACGGAATAAAGTATAAGGGATAGTGTAGCTTTTTTTACTAACTAGCTGACCTAGATTAACATCTAATATATTAATCCCTTTTAACCCTAGAGAAGAGTCTTCCTCTAAGGTTTCTCTTTTTCTAACTCTATACTATCCTCCTAGATTAATAAAACCTTATCTACTTTTATATTTATTAGGTAATCCTTTATATAGTAACCTTTTTAACTATAAAAAAAGTAAGCTCCTTAATTACTAAGGGCCTATATATAGGGGTTACTATATATAGGCTAAGCATTTACTAGACATATAGTAGGACTAGCCATATAGCTAGCTGCTAAATTAGCGGCGGGCTATATAGGTAGTGCTATAGGGGTTACTAATCGTGCTAGGGCATTGCGGGCCGTTCTTATATTACTTATAGTCTAATTTAAAGGGTTTTTAGCTTTATACCGTTTGGCACATACTTTAATTTAGCGGAGGCCTTAGTTAATAGCTAAGCACTAGTCTATAAGTTCCTTTAGCGTCTATATAATAGTAAAAACTAGTAGTATAGCCCGCTATAGGTTTAGGGTAAGTGTTATAAACAGTGATAATCTGGTAGTAATTGGAGTAGAGGAGGACTTACCGCCTTATACGGAGCCTAAGTGGACCTAAGTTAGGATAATAAGGTATATCTAGTCCGAGCTATAAATAGAATTAGACTAATTGGAGGCTTTACCTCAATCTAGTAAAGTCCTAACTAGACGGCGCTAGATAAAGCTATAAGCAGCTACTCTAGTAGGGAGACAGCTGTTTGTAATATGTTAAATATAAACAGTATCTTCTATTAACCAATCGTGCCGAGTTAAGCCTTTTTCTACCATATTAACCTTAGGAACTCCCAGTTCCTTATACGTAAATAGCTCCCTATAGTACTATAAAGTCCTTAGACGAAGATAAACCTCTAACTATACAATACGGCATTAGGCGCGAACTAACCGTAAATAAAGAGGAACGAATAAAATACGGCAGTAGGACTATTAAACTCCCAATCGGCGTCTAATACGATCCAACTAAATCTAGAAAACTCTAATAATAAAGGATTAGAGGAAAAAGAACAAAATAAGTTAATTTTAACTAAATAGGGCGAGGAAAACCTTAAATAAGGACCCTAAAGAGTCACATAAGGAGGAAAACTGGCTTAATTAGAGGCAGAAAACTAAAGTCTAGATAATAAGCTAGTAGCCATATAACTATAGCTAAAGCTCGCCAGGAAACGGCGGATATTATCGCAAATAAGGTAAGAACTAAAGAAATATTAATAACCACTAGAAGAGGACAAAAGAACACTAGCAAGATCCTTAACTATACTAACCCCTACCCTACTAGACCTAAGAGAAATTAATATACCTATTAGGGGCGCTATATTATAATCCTAATTACCTAAATTATAGCTACTAACTAGGGGGAAACTTAATCTACCCCTCGCTACGCGAGGGGCGTGTCGCTGCCTTAACTTAGGTGGCCTTTTGCTATTTCGACTTAGGTGGCCTTTACGTGATAATCGCGTATAGATTTACATAATTAATCACGTAATGTATATTAATATAGCTATTCACATCGTCGTCATCGTTGTCTTCTTCTTTAAGTAACAGCACTACCACTACTACCATCACCACTACTGCTGCTGCTGCTACTACATCTTCTGCTCCTGCTCCTGCTGCTACTACCACCGCCGCCACCACCACCACCACCACCATCACCACCACCGCTGCCGCCGCCGCCGCTATGTCCGCGCCCAGCCGCCGTTTCTCATCCGTGCCGCCGTCCATACCGCCGCCGTCCATACCGCCGCCGTCCTAGGCTAGGGTGCCTACTCGCGGGACTTCGGTCCCAGCAGATAAGCATACTAGTGAGCGTTAGTACTATAAAAGAATTTAAGAATTTAAGAAGATACTGACATGTAAATAGCTGCTACGGCTACTACTACTGCTGCCAGGCCCCTCCCCACTCCCACTACCGCCGCTACCACCACCGCCACTGCCACTGCCCCCCCCCGGGCAGCTTTACGGCCATTAATTAACCCACCGCCCTCCCGCCGCCCGCCACCCTCCCGCTATAGAATTCCTCGCCTACCGCGCTCGCCGCCGCCACTAAAGCCGCCGCCGCTAACACGGCCATAATGCGGGCGCTATATCCCCTGCCGCGCGTCTAGGGTATATCTCTACAGTAGGTTCCTGGCCTAGGTAAAGCTCCTAGGGTCTACTAGGGGGTCCGCCTTAAGGCCAGGGCCCTAAATACGGAGGCAGCCCTAGCGTAAAGCTGGGGTATAGTAGCCCTACAGGCTTATGCGTCATACATACAGGGCAGTAGCCCATTTACGGAGTGTGTGTTGGTCGTAGGCCAGCTACGCGGTAGCTGTGCTAACTACTATTATAGCAGTAAAGGGGCGCGCTGCTCCTTCTAGGCCCGTAAGTTAGTAATATAAATAATAAAAAGTATAACTAATAGAGATAATAGCGTCTACCCCCGCCGCAGCCCCCACCGCTACTTTACCGGTCCGCCGCGGCCACGCTTCCTCCCACACCTCAGCCCATCCCGCTACCGCCGCTACCGCCACTAATAATAATAACGATAATAATAATAAAGAGGAGAAGGCCCCGCCCGCCTACGTCCGTCCCCGCTCTATACGGCGCCAATAGGTTATAGGGCTACTCCGCCATTTAGCGGATATAGTTAAGGGGTAAAAAGGGGATAAGGATAAGAAGTAGGGGAGGGGGGATAAAGGAGGGGGGGAAGGGAAGAAAAAGGGGGGGGTTTACTAGACCCTATAGGACATTTATGGAGGTTTTACTAGCCCTATAGGGCAGTTATAGAAGTAGTTATTTAATAAAATAATATACCTTATTACGAAAGCAAAACTTCTAGATATATAATATTATCCGTTTCTATTTAATTTAGGGGAAGCAGTACTAAAATACTATTTACGGTAGTAACCTAAGACAGTATAACATAGAGCTAACTATATATAAAAACTGGTATCCGTAAATCAACGCCTATAAAGTTAAAAGACTAACCCTATAACTTATTTACGGTCATTACAAAAGATAAATAGATAGGAAACTGCCGTCAATTAATAATAAACGGCAGCTCGCCTTCCATAGAAGATAGTATAATCCGCGGGATAACCCATAGCTAGTTAGCAAAGGTACTACTAAGAATACGGGCTTTAAGATAGCGGCGGCCTATTTAGGTAAAAACTATACAGGTACCGTTATAGAGGCCCTCTTTAGAATATAGGTTCTATAAAAGGATTATTAAAGCACTAACCTTAAGGTAGAGCTATGCGGGAGAAAAGTATACGGGGTTAAAGCTTTGCAAAAGCTCTAGGGGGGGAGTATTTTTAGTATTTAAATTATCCTATTCTATAGTATCTATAGAGTAAAAAACGGACTTAGGGCCATTAAGAGAGTAGAGAATAGTATTATTAATAGCAGCAACGGTGTTATTACGGATAGTTAAGATAGCACGGCCGTAGAACGTATAGAGATTAGTATACGCCTACCATAAAAGAGCGGGAGGGTAAATAAAGTTAATAAAAGGCTATAGACCAATAAACTGGGCAATACCGGCAGGCAACTAGATACGGCTAGTAAGAGTAGGGTTATAAGAAAGACTACGGACCTAGGTAGCAAAGCGCTAATTTAGCTCGCCGTCTAAAATGCATATATTCTGGCATAGCAATAGAATATAAAGGGAAGGCCATAAGAAGGACTGCCATAAGTAGGCCGCAATAATATTAGTATAGGTCCCCCGCTTTACAACAGGGAGAATCTAAGTAAAATCACCACCTAAAACAACGGGAACGCCGCTAAAAGGAGCCTAGATATTAGAACGGACGTCCGCAAGTATACAGTGCACAGCTTTAAAGCAGTAGCGGTACTATATTAGCACTTCGTCCTAAATTATAAGGGCAGTAGAGCGCAGTAACTACGCTAGTTAGAAGTCTTTAGGCACGTTATATACGGATTCCTTATATAGATTAATAGGAATGCAAAAACGGGAGTAGGCAGTTCGGCCGCCAGGTAGTAAAAGGGCAGCTATACTAGAAGAGGTAACGTAGAGAACAATGCGGCCGCGGGAGCGGTAGTAGTAGCAGATATAGCGGTAAAGAAAGGTTTTACTAGTGCCTATGGGGCCCTATAGGAAAAAATGGGCGGTCTATAGGTCCGTATCTATAGCGGTAGTAACTATAGCAAAGTAGGCGGCCTAGTTAGAATTTAGCTAGAAACGTAGCTCCGTAAAAAAGCGGCCTTCCTTAGTAGTACTGTAATTAAGCTCTACGGCAATAAGTAGGTTACCATCTATAAGGTCCTAGCGATGCTATAGTAGAGACAGAAAGTAATCTATAAGAGTTTTACTATAGTTTATAAGCACCCGCTAGATAAGATATAGGCTATAATCTAGATATATATCGTTAATACTACCTAAAAAATTAGGCCGACGCTCTAAAACGTAAGGGAGATTATTATAGAGAGACGGCTTAAATTTCGCCCAAAGGGCAGGAGGGTCGCTTACGGGGCTATAGACTAAAGAAGTTACAAAAAGAGACCGCAGCTAGGCGCTAGTAGCGAATACGGATGCCTCCTATAGGCAGTTAACCTACTTTTAGTCATTATTAAGGAGCCCTAAAGCCACGTAAGCGGCTTAAAAGGTTAGGTAAATAGTGCCAGCAATAGTACGGAGGTGCTTAAAAGAGGTAGCGCCAGAAACAACGGTAAGTAGTAGCCGTAAATAATACCGTTTACTAGTAACGGGGCTGCAGTAATATATACGGCCGATAATAGTATCCTTTAGGCGGACGCGGCGCTACTATTAGCATGTTTTTACCACAAAGGTATATCTATAAGGGAAGTCCTAGTAAAGCGTAGCACGACTATTTATATTTTTAGAGTTGTACCAAAACCAAGCGGTTAAAGTTAAATAGGCTATTTTAAGGCGCTGTTATAGGTCCTCTATAAACTCGTCCAGCTAAAAATAAACAGGCTGCTAGCCGGGAAGGTACACGGCGAGCTATATTATAGGGGAATATTCCTTATAAACTAGGAACTCAAATAGCCGCCAAACGGCCTTTATAAGGCTAATATATCTACTATAAAGGTAACTGCTAATTTCGTTATTATTGTCTAAAAGCTATACGGTTGTTTGGTCGGTTCCCTTATAAATATACTTATAAATATACTTTATAGCCTATATAGAGGCGTAAACCTCAACGTTAATATAGGCCTTATACTTTACGCTAAGATAGGGATTATACGGTATAACCTAGCGGTTATTAAGGTTTACGGTGGCACCGTTACCGCCTAGTATACGGATAAGCCATAACCGTAAATTATTACGGCGGTAATACTAAGGGTAACTATTATTATGCACGGCCGTTGCGGGGCAAAACGGCTTTAGAAATTGCTTTAAGCAGGTTAGCGGACGGCCTAGACTACTAGCAACTATACAGGGGGCGTTTAGGTTATTAGCACCGCAGGGCTTATAGACCATTATAGTCCGTATAATATCAGTAAGCCGTCTAGTAGGGTCATCCTAAGGCCACAGGAGCTCTGCGGATACGTAACAGTCAATAACTATAGGATCCATTAACGCATCACAGTCCTCCAGATATAAAAAGAGAAGAAGGTGGAAATATAATAGGCACCATTTTTAATATTTAATAGTCTAAACGTAGCTAAGAAATCTACCAAAAATCTAGTTTTTCTTAAGGTTATATAGAAGGTAAACAACCTTTATATGGAAGACATGGGCAACTAAATTAGGGCCGTTAATAGCGGTTTAGTAAGGTAAAAGCTTATAGGTAATTTCGTCCCACCGCGGATTAGCCGTAAAGGTAATAAATAGGCTTAGACGGCCGTAATAGCGGACTATAGCTATAGAATCTTAGTAGCACTAGCCAATAAAGCGGGCGCTACTAAGGTAACTTAAAGGAAGAATAAAGCGGCGGCCAATAGAATTAGGGTTAAAATCTCCGCGGGAGATAGCATCCGCAATACCGTTATATAGGTCCGTACGGATATTAGACTAGTAGGAACGGATCCAGTTAAGCTTATTCTAGTTATATAGGGCCTAGGCGTTAATAATATACTGCTAAAATAGGCGCCGGAAGGCAAACGGCACTAATTCGGAGCTATTATAGATATAAAGGTAGAACCGAAAGTAAGCTTACTAAAGAAGGCGGTTATACTAGCGGGTACAGAACTCGCTACGGAGCTACATACCCTAGTACTAGCTAGGGTCGCCGTAAGGAAAGAGCAGCACGTAGTATAGCGGCATATAGGCGGCGTAGTTTAAGTTAATATAGTAGTACCACGGGGGCTCCCTAGGCCGGCCATAGTTAGTAAGAATAATATTACGGAAGCTGGCGCTTTTATACTCATCAGGAATAACAACAGCGACCTCAGTAGCCGTAGGTAGATTTTTATAGCGCCAATCAGCGCCCGCCTTAATAATTAGCTATATTTACGGGTTTAGAATAATCTATAACGGAGTAAATATAGCTTACGCCTACGCCTGCGCCTAAAGCCATTCTACGGCGGTTCGGTATAAGGTAATAAAAGGATTGCCAATCTTATATAGCATATTAGTAAGACACCGTAAAATATCCGCATTAAGCTACGGATTAGTCTACAGACGGATATTAATAGTATAGGTAGGGTCGTAAAAGTAAAGCTAAGCATATTAAGGTATAGCTCTAAAGGGAGCTTCTACAGGCCCAGTAAGGTGATATAGTTCGCCATAAATCTAGAAACAATTAATACCGGCCGAAGTAGCCCCACGGTTAGTAACGGTATAGTTAACGGAGGTAAAAGCCAAAGCCGCGTTATACGAACGGAGCTGGTCCCAAAACGTACGCGCGAAGCGTTCCTAGGACTGCAGTAGGGTCTATAAATACTATAGCGGAGGTCTAAATAAAGGTAGGATAATATCGCCTTGCTTACAGCAGCTCTCAAAGTAAGGCTGTTTAGCCTACATAGAACTAATCCGTTCATCTATCCAGTGTAAAGCTTAGCAGTAATTATAGGCCGTATTTATAGGCCCAATATCTAACTGGTCTGCAATAGGGCGGACCGTAGCAATAGCGGCCATACTCATAGGCCCAATATCTAACTAGTCCGTAATAGGGCGGGCTATAGTAGGTCGCGGCTGGATTAATACGGGTAGTTGTGGCTAGATTGATACGGGCGGTATAAGGAGGTAGGAAGTAGAAAAAGAAGCAGCAGCGGAAGCAGCAGCGGAAGTAGCAGTGGAAGCAGCGGCAGGCTGCTAAAGGTCCGCTAAAGATCATCAGGGCCGCCCCTTTCTTTTCTCCTATATATATAGAGTTAGAAAGGCAGTTAAAAAGAAGGGAAAAAGGTATTAACCTTATAAGGGTTACAGGTCTTATACGGAGCTCTAAGACGGTTCGTTGCAAAGTCAGCAGAAGAGCAATACTGCCTATAGACAGTACAAAATAGACGATTAAAAGGCATTTAGGCGGTAATATAGGTAGGGAATATTAACTGGGGCAGTAAATATAGGGAGTGGTAATAAGGGGTGGAAAAAGGGTTAAAATTTTTTAATGGGGTAGCATATAAGGAATCAGGTGACCAGTATTTCTTAGCCAAAGAAAGTCACCAATTAAAAGCCGCCAAGACCCTTCGAACAGTTCTATATAGATAAAGTTTATAGGTAAAGGGAGACATAAATGGGATAAATAGAGGAAAGACTGTAAGAAGTTCTTTATTTAGGTCCTATATATATTTAAAATAGAATTATAGCGGACCGAATTTGCATATAAGTATTTAGGGGATACTTAGTAGGAAAGATAGGATAATATAAAGGCTGTATAGCCCGTTGCGGAATAAACTTAGGAAAAAATAAAAGAGTATATATTATTATTACTTAGGACAGAATAGGAGCGTAAGGCTAATACCTTTACTATAATTAAAAGAGCAATATAAGGAAACCGGACCCTATTAAACCTATTATAATACCTCCGTATATAATAGAGAGAGCTAGGTATATAAAATAAGGAAATATAAATCCTAGAGTTTAAAGCGGCCCTATTAAACGAAATATAAAAGAGGCTATTTTATATCCCCGGGATAGAATACTATAAATTATCTAAATAGAACTAGATACTAAAGAATCATATAGGGATATAAAGCGCAAATTGTTTAAATTGGCCTAAAAATAAGCACCCTTAAAAATAAAGAACTTAAGGAAAAGGTCTTAGAGTAATATAAATAACTTAAGAATATACTAGAATGAACAACAACAATTAGGTCTATTATTATCCTAAAAAAACTAGTCTAAAGAAGATTAGCCTAACCCTAATAAGGAAGGGAAGCTAAAGAGTGACTGATTTAATCTAAGATGTTATAACTATAACTAACTAGGCTATATTGCTAGGAAGTACTATAAGCTAAAAAAGAAAATAAAAAAAGCGAACCCTATAATATAACGGCTCTATATATTATAGGTAAGGTTACGTATATAAAGGAGTAATAAGAAAAAGCCTATAACTCTAGTAGATAAAGAGGCCTAGGTAGCTTATTAATTTAAGTTATAGTAAGCGTAAAAGGCCTAAAGGGCGATATATCGGTTTATACCCTTATTAATTATAGAGCAGAAGCCAATATTATTATCCTGTCCCTACTAGTATATAGTAAACTAAATTATAATAGGCAGAGGCTAGGAGGGTATAAGACCCTTAACTACTAACCTCTAGCTATATACGGAACGGCTAGTATACTATATAAGGTCACTAACTTATTTAGATTAAAGTAAGGTAGAGTAGACTCCTTTCTTATAGAAGAGGTAGCCGGATTTAATATAGTCCTAGGTATACCTTAGTTATCTAAATAGGACCTAATTTTAAGCTTTATATAGAAAACTCTACGGCTCTAAAGGGCTAAAGGGAATAAGAAATACCAAAAGGTTATAATAGAAGGACTAAGATCCTTTATAGTAAGTCTATAACACGCGGACTTAGATCTTTTTATTATATATATAACCATTATAGCGCTTAAAGGGCCGGTAGATACTCTACTAGAAGCCTATAAGGACTATATAGACATATTTAATAAGAAAGAAGCTAGGTTATTACTAGACTACAGTCTATATAAGCTAGCAATTAAGTTAATAAAAGGTAAATAACCCCTATTTGGTCCACTATATAACCTTTTAAAAGCCGAACTAAAGGTTTTAAGGAAGTATCTAGATAAGAATCTATAACGTGGGTGGATCCGCAAGTCACAATCTCCTACTAGTACTCTAATCCTCTTTATTAAGAAGAAGGATAGAGGCTTATGTCTCTATATAGACTATAAAGGGTTAAACGCAATTACTAAAAAGAATTAGTACCTACTTCCCCTAATTTAGAAATCCTTAGACTAGTTATATAGGGTATCCCGCTATACTAAATTGGATCTAAGAAATGCGTATTATCGTATTAGGATTAAAGATGGTAATAAGTAAAAAATAGCGTTTAGGACTAGATACGGGCTTTTTAAATATACTATAGTCCTATTCGGACTAAGTAATGCCCCTAACACCTATTAAGGGTATATTAATAGTGCCCTATTGGACCTATTAGATATAACCTGCATTATATACCTTAATAATATCCTAATCTTCTTTAAGAGGGTAGAAGATTATAAGGCCTATATAAAGGAGGTCTTAAAGAGACTCTAAGTATATAAATTATACGCTAAACTGTTTAAATATAACTTCTATAAGGATAGTATGAACTTTTTAGGGTTTATAGTAACCTAGAATAGCGTAATAATAGAGCCTAAACGGGTCCAAACTATTAAGAAATAGCCCGTGCCCAAGAGTATACAAGAGGTAAGAATCTTTATTAGATTTACTAATTATTACCGCCGTTTTATTAAGGGCTTCTTCTATATTACAGCACCCTTAAATAAAGTAACTAAACGTGGTCGTGGCGCGGCTAAAGGCGGCTAGAGATAAAAATAAGAAGAGTTAAAGGAACTTAAACTAGACCTAAAAGCGTTAGAGGCCTTTAAACTATTAAAGAAGCAGTTTAA
>Ga0307515_10020340_pt1 | contig 11846 bp, 13 predicted proteins | sample 17_EM_MG_FD_194513 | JGI IMG/M metagenome (GOLD analysis project Ga0307515, IMG submission 194513) | Populus trichocarpa ectomycorrhiza microbial communities from riparian zone in the Pacific Northwest, United States - 17_EM | ecosystem: Host-associated > Plants > Roots > Unclassified | place...
CTTTCTGGGCATACAATGCTATCTGGCGGGAGAAAGCGGAGCTCATTTATGGCACTCTTGACGCTACTGCACGGAAGCAGCTCGATAAAGCCGCCCCTGAAGAGGTAGCCACGACTACGGCGGCTGCCACACCGAAAAAGCTACCGAAAAAGTCGAGTATCGCTGCTGCTATTGCTGCCAGTCGTGCAAAAGCGAAACAAATTGCGGCTGATCCGCCGACTTTACGACATGCCGCCACCGCTCATGCCGCTGTAGTCACTCGAAGATCATCCTCACCGGCTGTTCCAGCCTCGCCCAAAAGTCCTCGAGCTGCGTCACCTTCAGCACCTACCACCAAACGGTCACCTGTCACGATTACTAGACCAGGCCCAACACCTAGTCCTGGTCGAGCTGCTGCTAGCACCCAGTCACCCCCTGGATCACCCCCTGGATCGTCCACCTACCATAAAAGAACTTCACCGCTCACAACTACAAACGAGTCTACGAGGCGCTCCATCTCGGTGTCAGTATCTCCATCACATGGTTACCGCTCCTCTCTCAGCGCCCGGTCTGCTTCGCCGCCAGTTGTTATGTCTTCTAGCTTATCCTCGAACCCGCGCCGGACATCTCTCCAACATTTACCGTCCTCGCGTGGGCCACCGACCCCATCATCCTCCACTAAAGGCAGAGTAAAGGATTCCTTCTCGCACCCAGTATCCTCGGATGAAGATCTGTTGATGCATATGCCTGGACCAGGGAGTGAGACATCCTCGAGCGACTCGGTACCCGTCAACTTTTCCACGCCATTCCAGATTAGCCAGAGTAAACAGGGACACGATGGTGTTGTTCTCACACCCAGTACCACTCCATTACGTGTACCTGGACCCGTTGTGGAGGATGCGTTGAGAGCCCGAGCAGAGCAGGCTGAGAGCGCAGCTGAACGACTGTTGGAGGAACTTACGGAACCGGATGACCAGCCTCCTCCGTTCCCCCCTTCCTTACTTCCTTCGACATCAGCATCCCCCCCAACTACACCCAATGGCAAATCGTACACGAAGGCCATGGGTTTTCCTAGGAACGCGAATGCGACGAACACGGTCAGTGCAGGGACGACGATCATTGGAACACCGGTGCAGCCACCCGCGACTCCTGCACATGATCGACGGGCTGCGGTGCTTCGGCAAGCGGCGTTATTCCAGGATAGCCCACCCTATAAAGGCGCGTCCACGACCCCCTCGATCGTCGATATGCTCAAAGAGAATCGGCATGAGAGTGGATGGTGGTTGAAGAGGATTTCGCGTAAGTGATTGATTTACCTCAGGAAGTGCGATATTGACTAGGAACCGTTTCCGCTCTTGTAGTGATGCAACAGGGTCGCTCGTTGGTTCCACATGAGGGATCAGCGGATGAACTCAAAGAGTTTATCCTCGCTCTTGAGGGCGGAACAGCTGACGTAAATGTCCTGAAGAAGCTGGCGGTCCTGTGCAGCGAATATCCTGTGGCAGAGGATGAACTCCCCAGTCCGCCCCTGACCCCCAGCCAGAAGTACGCCACTCTTGGTGGTAACAGCATAGTGGGGACTTCGAACCGAGCACCTAAGACCGACATATGGCATGGAGGGAAACTGTTCGATAAACTCTTGGCGGCACTGATACAATTCTTGCAGCTGGATAAGGTTGGTGGACGGATCTCTGAGAATTGTGTTAAACTTACATTTGCCTTTCGTCTGGCTGGTAGGAAGAAGACGTGTTGGAGTATGGGTTGATTGTGCTTTGGGAGATGCTTGACAACCAGCCCCCGTATCTAGAAGGACGGGAGTCAGAAGTGCTCGCCCTCCTCTTCCGTCTGCGATTCGCTAACAAGCAGAATGTGGGCTACCCGAGACATATCATGGAGATTATCTGATGTTATTGTTACAGGTTGCAGAAGCCACTAACACCATCCGAGATGCCATTGCCACTCGCATTGACCCAGTCTATGGTCTGAAAACCATGACTACCAGCTTGAAACATTTCTTGACACAACCTATTCCGTCTGAGGGCTCTCCGGAGGCTCGATCGCTCGCCTATGCATTCGGACTATTGGCGATCGGCAAGTTCTTGCTACGTCTTCCAGCCGATATTGTCGAAGAAGAGCTGCCACGTATGAAAACGACCTTAACCGAGGCATGTTCGATTGCTCCGATTACGATCTTCGATAGCCTAATCACCATTACAGGCCCTGAATGACTCGAATCTCCTAGTACGAGAGTCCGCTGCCGCGTCCATAATTGCTGCCCAACTTGTTCTACGTGACGAGACGTATCTCTTCACGTTGTTGGATAACCTGACGGCGGAGAAAAAGAATCTCCTTACGTATTTATTCGACAAGCATGGTGCCCGAGGTACTGTTGAGGGCGTTTCTACTACCGGTGCCACGGCTGGTAGTTTAGAGCGACTCGAAAAGGAGATGAGGCGCCTTGATACTCGGACCAGCGCTACACCAAGGAAGTCACTGCCGTAGCGCTCCGATTTCTACGTATACTTTCCCTAATTGACTTCTGGTTCTATTATTCTGTCACATATGATGGCCAGTCTCTTGTACTATGGACAATTTATGCATTTATCCTCGGGTACAAGTTGGACTGTCCCACAATACCTCGCCCCACAATACCTCGCCCCACAATACCTCGCCCCACAATACCTCGCCCCACAATACCTCGCAAGGATGTCGCACGAACCTTGTGCCAAGGACGAAACTCAACCTCCTCCGGCGACCCTGAGGACCGAATCGTTTCGTAAAACGCGTCCGTCAATTGTCGGTGGCGAAACGCCGGAACCGCCATATCCGATCATCCTCTCAGGAGCTGTTCAACATGGGTTTGGACGTGGGGGTAGAGATCTGGGATGTCATACAGGCATGTAAAGTGCACCGACCATCGTCATCAGCCACGTATTGATTGCCACCTGGTGCATTTGGCGGGTTTGTCTCAACAGCGAATCTTCCTGATGATAAGCTAGAGCCAATGACCTCTACAGTGAAGACTGGAATCTATTTCGGATACGCCCAAGTTCATCGATCGTGCCCACAAGGCCAAGCTGCTCCACTTCCCGAAGAAGATTTGAAAGTTTGGCCCATGGTGATGAGTCTGGGATGGAATCCTTTTTATAAGAATGAGAAGTTGACTGCGGTAAGTTCAACCGAATCTTTTCCCAGTCTGTGACCTGCTCCCTGCTCTCTCAATCCAATCCAAGAGCAGTGCTGATATTCTGGCTTTCCCAGGAGGTACATATCCTACATGTGTATGAACACGACTTTTACGGACACGAAATGACCGTTGTTGTTCTTGGCTATATCCGTCCAGAGTTGGACTACACTTCACGAGGTGAGTGGCCTTCCTTGCAGAAAAGCGGGACTGAATGGAGCCAATAATGCGAGAATTTATAGAGGCTCTCATAGAAGATATCAATACCGACAAGCAAGTTGCTCTCAACTCTTTGGCTCGACCCGCGTATCGCAAATACGCAAAGGACGTGGCATTTCAATAGATACGACATGCCTTGAAATATGTATATATATAGACGGGAATGACTTCAGCTGATGCATCGGCTGAGAAATCCTAGACCTTCTTGTCGACTCGACAACCAACTTGAGGTGTGCCGAAACGAGTACGTGGTATCAGTAAAGCGCAGTTCCCCAATACCAGCTATGACATATTCCGCTTGACTCTGTGGTCTCTATGTATGGATCGCTTGTTCCACATGCACGATCCTCTGCAGTATCGAGCAATATCCTGCCCTTCCCTCGACTCCCGATACCAGAATGAATACCTCAGTTTCAGGTGATACGTGGGGCAATCTGGGCCTCTTTCCTCTCCATCAGGAGCTCCATCCTCTTGTGATGCCTATTCAATTCTGCGAAGCACTCCCATCAGTCCTCATAAGGTCAATTCCACATTTGTTGGTCGTACGTTCTGTTCACCTTAACCCCTTGAGTGACTATTGATGCTGCTATAAATTCTGCAGCGTGCTGCAGTCGGCGGCTCACTCTACGTAGCTGATCGCACGAACGCAGCTAGGGGAGATCCGCTATATCTCCTCATATCTCGTGTGTTTCCATGCTGGGAAATGGATCCTTGGCGGACGCCTCATTGGGGACGAACAAATCGTCAAATGTGCGCTAGAGCCCGCCGATGCGTGCTACAACACCCACACGACGCTGTAACTGGGATTGGACCAGAGGCGTTTGCGTGTATTGGTTTTAATGGGAATTTCGCGGGGGGAAATATATATATCCGTTGAAGATGTCGAATTCTACGAGCAACATAGGTGGTATGTGTATCATGTCTATAGCTATTACTATTTGTAAGTTCCTTTGGCTTGTGTAGGGTGCGGGCGCGATACTAAAATCCTTACGTAGGCGCCTAGCTAGGGTCATGGAGAGCAACTTCATATGTAATAGCCTGGCGCGCGATGGCGATTACAACTTTTCCGATCGCGCGGTGGAGACATACAAGGCGTTCCAGACCTGTCTTCCTGCCACGGTTGGCTACGCCGGTATAGATGACGTTCGACAAACCAACTCAACCACAGGCGCGGACGACTGCGGCGACTGCGAGTCGTTCTGGTTTGCGGAAGTTTCAAAGTAGGTCTACCCGGAAAACACTACGACTGATATATCTTAGAGCCGCTCAGGTACCTATACCTCACGTTCGGTGACCCTGACCGACTCTCACTCGACGAATGGGTCTGCAACACTGAAGCACACCCATTTCGCGCTCATCCTGCTAAGCCAATCTACACCGCCGAGACATTAGTCAATGCTGAACCTGCACCATTTGAGCCAATCAATGCAGACGCGCCTAACATCAGCGTTGCCGCCCATTTTCCCAAACCACTGGACTTGATGAGCAATGTATTGAGCATGTTTTAAACAATGTTTCAAGTTTCCTATTTGCAATTCGCGTATATATCGAATATGAGGTGGGATATAGGGGTGTTTGGTTGTGTGTGTCACAACGCGTGATACAAACACGGAAAGCTCCGGGATCTCTTGCTCCCTCCTCCCTCCTCTCACCTCGCAAACTCCTCGCGATGAACTGCGATACCGTCAAAACGAGCTCGACGCGTCTGGCCCTCGGAGACAGGACCAACTTCACTTCTGCGCGCGTGTTCGACGACTGGCGGCCAACCTGTGAGGCACTTCGCCGCAAGCGTGCTCGTGAAGATAGCGAAGATGACTGCAGTCCACCATCGAGCTCGCCAACCAAGGGCGAAAGTGCGGGGGCTAATCATGAAAATTCCCTTATCGAAGTGGTTGCTCCAGCGCACGCCAGCAGGAAGAGAGCGCGTAACGCTTGCGTACAGCGGCTTATCAGAGACTCCCTTTGTGCCTTGCGTCCGCTTTCTAGACTTCCAAGTATGTATTCATGCATTATGATCACTGTTTACGCGCGTTGATGTTTGCCTCTTCTATCGTAGTCTCGACGCGCCGCATTCTCCAGACCCTCGTTTCCGCTGATAACACAGATGTGTATCGTCCACAGTACCTTGCTCCCTGCCCTCCTTTTAATTGCGCCTACAGTAATGGTATGTTCGTCCGATTGCTGCGTGATGAGACACCGACTCCTTTGGCAGCCGCGAAGTCCGGACATAACTCGCAACTTGCTATTGTGACTGAGTATGGTGCTGTGGAGATCTGTAACGCGGCTAAACGCGACGCCTGGGATCTAGGTGTGTCTGACCAACTTCGCATCCCAGGTTTCCTCACCACGTCCTGCAGAACCTTCCAGAGTTACCTTCACACCGCATGATAATGCGATCTATGAGGCCCGTTGGAGAGAGGACGATGAGTTCATTGTAAATTCAGTTCTTCTGGTGTCTAAGCTGGTCACTCACGTACCGTAGGCTACTTGCTCTGGAGATAACACTGTTGCAATCACGAACACCAAAACCCAGGAAACCACTGCGCGTCTTGTTGGGCACAAGAGTGGTGTGAAGAACGTGGTTTGGAATCCGAACCAGCCAAGTGAGCGAGGTCACTGTTTAGCAGAACCAGCACTAATGTAGGTTCAGACATCTTGGCAAGCTCCGGACGTGACGGGTGTATTTGTATTTGGGATTTGCGCAAGCCAGCCGCAGACCAAGATGGAGACGGTACGTTTGTCAGTGGTTATCAAGTACTTATATTGACTTGCTACTTTCAGTCACCCGGCATGTCCCAACTATCACAATCAAGAGTGCGCATGACCCTTCAAGCAAACGGAAACGGAATTTGCCTGTGGGTATTGCGAATGTTTGATTAGCACGGTCTGACCTTGTCCGTAGCGTTCAGCCGGTAAAAGCGTCACCTCTATTCTCTATCTTCCCTCATCTCCTTCCCATCTCGTGTCAAGCGGATCCTCCGATTGGTATGCACCTCTCGTCTTTTGGAATGTATTGGCTGAAGATATTCCAGTATACTTAAAACATGGGACGTCCGCAATATCAAAGCAGCCTCCAGACCTGTTGTCAGCACAGAAGAAGACCCTTCACTCTCTGGGGCCTCCGTCAAACGCTCTCGCGGAATAATCAGCCTCGTCATCTCAGGGGACGGGAACAACCTTTATGGACTCTGCGCAAATTCGACCACCTATCCCTTCACCACTCAAACTTTGCAATCGTGCTTACCGCTGAATCCGTCGCGTACCCTTCCGAACACGAACAACAATATGTCTTTCCATTCGAAGCTTGCGATCAGCGCATGTGGACGTTGGCTCGCGTCTGGTGGTCCAAACGGGAGAGCATATACGTATGATATCGGGACGACGAGGTCGGAAGCGGAGCGTGCGGCTGTCGTGCTAGAAGGACAGACCTGTGAGGTCACTGGGGTGGATTGGGCTGCTGACGGGCAGGTGTGTGGCCTCTTCAGCTTTCGTCTGTACCTAGTATTGATTCCACTTCACAGCTCGCCACTTGCTCCGACGATGGAACTGTGCGCGTTTGGCGGCCCGATCTTGAACAGCTTGGCAAGTGCCGCGAAGACCCCGATGCCTCTTGGAATTGGAAATGGGCTGATATGCCCGAGGCGAGAGTCGTAACGGAAACTGTTTAGGTTCTGAAGATTGACTGGCGTATGGGACTTATCTTGCTGGTTGACGCATTCTTGTACTTCTGTATCTGTAGTATAGCATAAGAACGGTATATATGTTCTTGGAGCGTAGAACCGGTGATTTTCGATGAGTTGAGAACCCTGATGATATAACACCAATCCAATCACCGCTCATACATATTTCTCTAATAGCCCGTCGGATTATGTAATAGACCACCAAACGAAGTCCTTTACCCTGCGAGCGTGTAACAGTTGCCAAGACGCAATCGGTGGTGCATAGCGTACAAATCGAGCGTCAGCAGGGTATCGTTCGCCAAGATAGAAACATTCTAATCACTGCGAGAATATAACTTGGCCAACGTCTCCCTCAACAGCCCCTTATTGTCATCCTCACCGATGAGATCGCGCTGATTGCCAGGCCACGGGATAGCCGGGTTCATGCTCACTGGATACCGAGCGACCCCTAGCTTCCCGCCCAATCAAAGTCAATCACCTTGATTTCCAGGTCCCCTTGACGGAAAATGAAACTCCCTTACTTTCTCGTTCTATCTACTTCTACGGTAGGACTACTTATATAGTAATAATACCCGAGCCACACATGAAACCAGTGTCAGAAAATACGGAAACGGACCTGTAACGCTGCATATGACCAATACCCAGAAACCATAATTAACCCCTAACTGTACCTATTATGACGAGAACAACAATATTCCGACACCCCTCTCTCTTTCCCTGGGCCCAATAGCTCCCGACACATGATGTTATTTGGTCGCAAATCACCATGGACAAACCCCTCCGTTTTCATGGTCTCCAGCAAGTCGATGAGGCGAGGGTGCTCCGTGGTGATCCTAATCTCTTGACGCTCCTTGACATAGTCTTGTAATGTCATCCATTGGGAATTTGCGTCGAGATATTCCATCACAATCGCAGACGGTGCTCCTGCCACACGAGCAGTCCCGTGCAGCAAAGGTGCAAGGCCTTTCTCAGCAAGCGTACGATGGACGGTCTCACCGTAGCACTCTGGGGCCACAAGCTTGACGAGTACGCTACTCTCAGAGTGATCTGGGGATTTCCCAAGGAACAGCAGGGTCGGGTTGGGATTACGATGAAGGGGGCTAGGCCCGAGCGGCTTGACGAATTCAAGGTCAACAGGTTTCCCTGAGGAGCTGAGGTAAGTCGAGTAGACCCTTGGCGTTCCTGGAGGATACAATTTGCTTGGGCTAAAGAGCCATGAGCAACAGAAGGGAGAGCGATAAACAACACAGTCTACCTTGGTTTCTCCAGCGCTCGAATTGCCTTTCGAGTGTAAGAAAGGATGTGGGCAAGGGGCCGCTCTTGATGGTTGTAACGAGACGGCACCATCTTACACGGGTGTGCTGGTGGTTCTACAATGACCGACTCGATGACCGCCAGGAAAAGCGACAAAAGAAGATCATTCCTGTGCCTATGGCTGATGGCAATCTCCCTCGCATCGACCTTATGTCAGGGCTCATAACCTGTCGTTGATACCCTAGGAAAATGTAAGGCTCAGTGTTTGGGGGGAAACAGCTGTATTGTGTACCTAGCGAAATGTACTAGATACTCGACGTAAGCGATAAAGTAATGTAACAAGAGAAGGGCCTGAGTCTGAAAGTCACCAACGGAGTTTGTATTATATACAAATCGAGAGCGCACGTGAAAAGGCAGCAACACAAGAAAAGCGCACAGTTCGGCGCGCGGCGCAAACTAATATACTCCAACACACACCCTCGCATCTCATACAACCGCTCTCCACGCCTCGGGTGCTAGTGCTGACGGTCCATTGGACAGAACTGAGTGAAGTGACCACGGTGGCTACCGGATCGCGAGATCGCGAGACGCATTAATCAACCTCCCGGTTGGTGCCACACAAATTACGCCTTCCACCTCGCCATGTCCCTCTACCGCACTATGTTCTCCTCTACGGTCGCTTACAGCCCCCAGTACATATGTTGCTCTCTGCTGTCCGAGTCTGTGATATGCCCTCCGTGCCAAGCGCCTGCGAGCGAGGCTCCGAGGCAAAGGGCCAAGCCCAGCACTGTTTGAACGATTCTTCCAATTCATGAACTATGAACAGAATACAGCAGATAGAATGGGCAGTGAATATGAATCACATCCAAGCTGGCGCGCTCACTCCAGCCACCGAACAGGTCAGGCACCGCGAGCGGCGCGACCAGGCTCCATCCGTATAGGATGATGCAGATCCAACACGACACGACCCACATCCATATCACTATCTCCGACTCAAACAATCTGCGAAGTATGCTTTGAACCGTACGAGGTATGTTTGTGGAGGGTCCATGCCTGTGAGAAGGTTTTTGCATGCACTTAGTAGGACGTCGTACACAGGTTCGGCATCTTTCTTTGCAAACTCTTTGTTTAGGAGCAATTTCCGCTCGTCTATAAGCATGGCATTCAACTTGCCAACTTGTTCTTGGAGATTGGCTCTCAGCTTGTCGAGCTTGGGCTGCCTCTTTTGTCTTTTGGGGCTGGGCTGCACATCGCCACCTGATGCGCTTTCGGTTACTGCCTGGGCTTGAGCCTGGGCTTGGGCCGGTACTGCGAGTTACACCCGTGAATGGCATGGTTGACGGCGGCCGATCAGGTTGACCGAGTTGCAGCTTGGTCATGTTGTTTCGGTTACTGTTACTGCCTGTGCCAGGACTGGGACTACTGCTAGTTGCACCCGTGAATGTGCTGGTTGGAGTCTAAGTTGATAAAGGGGCAACCACCTCTCGACCCCTAAGAGGGGTACCATTCCCTTTGTGCATAAGACCAACAATAAATATGCCAATAGAACAATGCAAATTGTGGAAGATATGGATTACAAATCCCAAGAAGACTTTACTGTTACACGCTCGCAGGGTAAAGGACTTCGTTTGGTGGTCTATTAGGCGCATTTTATAATCCGACGGGCTATTAGAGAAACATGTATGAGCGGTGATTGGATTGGTGTTATATCATCAGGATTCTCAACTCATCGAAAATCACCGATTCTACGCTCCAAGAATATATATACCGTTCTTATGCTATACTACAGATACGGAAGTACAAGAATGCGTCAACCAGCAAGATAAGTCTCATACGCCAGTCAATCTTCAGAACCTAAGTAGTTTCTGTAACGACTCTCGGCTCGGGCATATCAGCCCATTTCCAATTCCAAGAGGCATCGGGGTCTTCGCGGCACTTGCCAAACTGTTCAAGATCGGGCCGCCAAACGCGCACAGTTCCATCGTCGGAGCAAGTGGCGAGCTGTGAAGTGGAATCAATACTAGGTACAGACGAAAGCTGAAGGGGCCACACACCTGCCCGTCAGCAGCCCAATCCACCCCAGTGACCTCACAGGTCTGTCCTTCTAGCACGACAGCCGCACGCTCCGCTTCCGACCTCGTCTTCCCGATATCATACGTATATGCTCTCCCGATTGGACCACCAGACGCGAGCCAACGTCTACATGCGCTGATCGCAAGCTTCGAATGGAAAGACATATTGTTGTTCGTGTTCGGGAGGGTACGCGGCGGATTCAGCGGTAAGCACGATTGCAAAGTTTGAGTGGTGAAGGGATAGATAGTCGAATTTGCGCAGAGGCCATAAAGGTTGTTCCCGTCCCCTGGAGGATTTTCCAGTCGACGAGGAGCATGGCGACGTACATCAATGCTACGGCGAAGATGATATGGAACCACGAGTACTGCGGGGCGGCGTCAGGTCAAGCAAGAAGGAGAAACCTTCGTGGGCAGAAACGTACATTATATCGTGTTCCCGTCCGTTCATCGTCACGCCCTTCACCGAGTATCGCACCGTCATCACCATCATCACCCAGCTTGTTCAGCACGCTGGCGGGGATGGCGCCCGCGTCAACAGCAGCGACGAGCGCCTGGTACCGCATGAGCGGGTTCCGCAACGCGGGCGGGTGGTTCCCCACCGCGGACATGACCAGATACGTGCATTAGAGCGCGGGTGCGCCTCCTACACCGCGGTGTACACGCAGCGGACGGTGACGAGGATACAGAGGAGCAGTTTGGCCGTGGTCACGAACTGGTTGAGCGTGCACGCCTGCCCCGCGAAGGAGCCATCCATCAGCCCCGTACGTCCCCGCCGTCGACCCGACGAGGACCCACTGCCAGATATTCGAGTCGGAGTTTTCCCAGTTCTCGAGGCAGGGCTCCGTCCACGAGTGGGCAAAGTAGACGAGGAGGACAAGACCGATGAGGATGCTCCGAGGGGTGCGATCCAGTTGCCCCAGAAAATGAAGGAGCCATTGGGAACGAACCAGGAAACGAGGATGAGGAGCAGCCATACGACGACTTTCGGACCCCAACCAGCTACGAAGGGGTGTATGTAGAACGGATAGAGCGATACCCATTCTGGATGGCAGCACGCTTTGCCTGCGTGTTCTCGACGCCGACGAGGAATGAGTTGAGGATTAGGTGGAATAGTGCCAGAGAAAGGCAGACACGATGTACTGCGAGTACTCCATAGCACTTTCCACCCGCACAGTCGACCTGGATGTAGCCCGCGCTGAGCTTCTCGATCTGTTTGATGGCTCAAGGCTGGCGGAGAAGCCATGCAGGTGAATAGTTTAATGCAAAGACGAGCTAGAGTCGAATTGAGGGGTTGAGCAAGGGCGCCCTGGACGAGTGATGGGAACGCGGACTGAGAAACCGACACCGGTGGCGATGGACCAGCTGAAGAAGTGGTAATGAGTCAATGGGAATCAAATGAACCGACAATTGTTCTTCACCTGCACTCGGCACTCGAGGTGAAGAAGAACGCGCAGCTAG
>Ga0307515_10020341_pt1 | contig 11846 bp, 14 predicted proteins | sample 17_EM_MG_FD_194513 | JGI IMG/M metagenome (GOLD analysis project Ga0307515, IMG submission 194513) | Populus trichocarpa ectomycorrhiza microbial communities from riparian zone in the Pacific Northwest, United States - 17_EM | ecosystem: Host-associated > Plants > Roots > Unclassified | place...
CGATAAGTCAGATTCAGTTCGTTCAAGAACTGAAGAATGCAAGAATCACTCTCACACGTTAAAACTGAAAAATTCAGAAGTAATTATCATCAAAGCTGCTGAAATTTTGGCTTACATGAGTTTAAATTGTTCTTGGAAAATTAACCCTAATGGACCCCTTATGTGGACTTATATGAGGTCCACTCAAAACTGATCCAAAACCCTAAACTGAAAAAGCCCATTACTTAATCCAAACAAGCCTTGGATCCTAACTGAAAACAAAGTATTAATTAAGCCCAAACAAGCCTTGGGTTATTTATAGCTAACAAAATAAAATAAAGCCCCTAAAATTAAATCCATGTTCTGCCATGAGAAGAAGAGAAGAAAGTAAAATATTACAGAACTGATTCAAGGCTTATTTATAGCCTTCCATGCAGCCCCTTAATCCTAGAAACAAAAGGAAAAGGTAGCCACCCATGTTGTTTCCAAGTTGTAGCAGGATTCTTTTGTTTCTTTTGTTGTCCTCACCTCATGGCCCAAATAAGGTTGTATTGGACCCCTCTTGCACATGGATACGATGTACTAGGGTCACCTCTTGATACTCTAATGGACCTTTCAATTATGACTTGGTTGAAACATTCAAAACCAATGCATTCAATGCCTCTTTCAATGCCTTTGTCTTGGACCGAGTCATTGGACCATTTGGAACATGTAATGGGTCTTTGCTGGTGTTTCTGGGCTGGTCCGCATCATCCCCTCTCTCTTTGAAAGGATTCGACCTCGAATCAAAATCTGTGTCAAACAAAGTAAGATCAGCAACATTAAAAGTAGCACTAACACCATACTCACCTGAAAGGTCAATTTTGTATGCGTTGTCATTGATTCTCTCTAAAACCTGAAATGGACCATCACCACGAGGCTGTAATTTTGATTTCTGTTGGTTAGGAAATCGTCCCTTGCGCATGTGCACCCAAACCCAATCACCGGGTTGGAAAACAACCAGTTTACGTCCCTTATTTGCTTTAGAATCGTAAAGTCTGTTCTTTTTCTCTATTTGCAGTCGAACTCCCTCATGGAGTTGTCTCACCATCTTTGCCTTCTTTTCACCATCTAAACTTACCCTTTCTTCAAAAGGCAAAGGAATTAAGTCCATAGGAGTGAGTGGATTAAAATCATAAACAATTTCAAAAGGAGAAAAACCAGTGGTCGAATGCACAGTTCTATTATAAGCAAACTCAACAAAAGGAAAACATTCTTCCCAACTCTTTAAATTCTTTTGAATTATAGCACGCAAAAGTTGGGATAATGTTCTATTCAGTACCTCAGTTTGTCCATATGTTTGAGGATGACATGTTGTCGAAAATAAGAGTTTAGTTCCTAACTTTCTCCATAAGGTCTTCTAAAAGTAGCCAAGGAACTTAATATCATGATCTGACACTATACTCTTAGGAATGCCATGCAAACGTACAATCTCCCTAAAGAACAAGTCTGCGATATGAGATGCATCATCCGTTTTATTGCATGCAATGAAATGCGCTATTTTAGAAAACCTATCAACCACAACAAAAATAGAGTCTCTACCTTTCTCTGACCTAGGTAAACCTAAAACAAAGTCCATAGAGATATCCACCTAAGGTTAAGTAGGCACAGGTAATGGTGTAAATAGTCCATGTGGTTGTACTTTAGATTTTGCCTTTCTACAAGCAATGCACTGTTCACAAATTCGTTGCACATCTCTTTTCATCTTTGGCCAATAGAAATGCTCATGCAATACATCCAAGGTTTTCGCAACCCCAAAGTGACCTATTAAACCACCCCCATGTGCTTCACGAACAAGCAATTCACGCAAAGAACTAGCAGGAACACACAATCTGTTTTCTTTGAACAAATAACCATCCATCAAATAAAACTTACCAGAAGCTGAATGTCCACATGCATTATAAATCTCGGCAAAGTCAGAATCATTATCATACAATTCCTTCACATATTCGAAGCCTAGCAATCTAGTATTCATGGTGTGTAAAAGAACTTACCTGCGCAAAAGTGCATCAACTACCAATGTTCTCTTTAAATTTGGCTTCCAAGATGATGAAGAACCCGAATTAAATGCTGGCCGAACATGTCCCTTCCTAAGTTGTCTCTCCACCTTCGTAGCCATGTGAACCATGTCCTCTAGCTCCACATAGTGCTGGAGCTCAACCACATTGGCAATGTTCCGATTCAACCCATTAAGAAATCTAGCCATGGTGGCTTCTCTATCCTCAACAACATTGGCCCGAATCATTGCTATCTCCATCTCTTTGTGATATTCATCTACTGTTTTATAATCTAAAGAGAGAGGGTACTGTCCGGCCGAGGTCCTTTGTTCCTTCCAGAACCGAAACACCAATGGCTAAAGTTGATGTCCCTACTGGTGCCAAAGGTAAATTTGAAACTCAACCTAAATGTACTCGTGATGTTAAATGTTTCAGGTGTCAGGGATATGGACATTATGCTTCAGAGTATCCAAATAAGAGAATCATGATGATTAGAGATAATGGTGATATGGAATCTGAAAGTGACAGATCTGATTGTGAAGGCATGCCACCATTGGGCGATAGTGATGAGTTAGCATTACTGGTTGAGGAGTCCTTGGTTATAAGGCGAACACTTCAGGTTCAGGTCAAGGAAGATGAAACTAATCACCAAAGGGAGAACATCTTCCATACGCGTTATTATGTACAAAGCAAGGTGTGTGGTTTAATTATAGATAGTGGAAGCTGTGTTAATCCTTGTAGTATCACCCTTGTTAGTAAACTGAATTTGTGTACTGTTAAGCATGCTAAACCATATAGATTGCAATGGCTGAATGATAGTGGTGAAATGAAAGTGAATTTTAACTTGTTAAGCATGCTAAACAGGTTGTGGTTCCATTTTTGATTGGAACTTAGAGAAAAGCCCTTAATGGTTCTTTTGATGCTGGGCTACTTGAATTTAGGTTGATAATGCAAATAAATGAAGGAATTGATGCTGTTTACAGTCAGAACAGTAAATGAATTTGAACCCGATTTTGAAGTCATCCATTGCATGTGAAAACAAGACTAATCTAGGTGGATTTCAAGTTCAGAACGTGATCTTTCTAGATTGTCCAACCATGATTGCATTGGACTTTTGTGCAAGAAGTTATAGCCATTTTAAATTTGGTCTGTTTATGTTTCAATTAAAGTCAGAAAATGTGTGCTAGTTAAATTTGTCTAGTTACTTTGTCAAAGTCTAATTTTTGGGCTTGACTTCTGTCATGTTGAATTTTTCCTAACTTTGGAGGGATGTTCCAATTATAAATATAGTATCAGAATATATAATAAAACACTTTTGGCCAAGATTTGAAACTTAATTAACAAAATTAAGAGTTGTTCTTCCAAATTGATTTTGTGAAGAACCCTACCTGACTTATCACTCTTCAATCACAAAGAGTGTGGCGTCGAAATCCTAGATTGATCTTTGTGGCGTCCATATCGACTTATCAAAGTATCATTTTAGTCTATCCTCCATCTTATTTACCTTAAATCACTATAATTCAACCTAAACACCAAAAGAAAGACAACATAACCAGACCCATCCTTCATCCATTTTCGTCAGATTCATTGTTGCTGATTTTCGAATCATTCACGGCACATCATCTGTATTGCAGCAAGATATAGGACAGAAATCTGTCAACCTCGTAGGATTACCACTGTTGCTCTCCATTCTTCATGTTCTTTATTTGTTTCTTTATAAATCTTTTCAATTTGTTCAACTTACACTCTTTATCTAACCTTATAGAAGCATTATAATCATAAATATTTGAAACTCATAACCTCTGTTTCTCTTCCTTTCTCGTATTGAATCTCTTATGATACACCTTGACCTTTCGGCCCTACTGCCATTGTTCGATTTTGGTTCAACCACAACCTTCCTCATATTTTAGGTACTTGTACCAGCTTCATTTGTTTCTTCATCTTTTAAAGTCTGTCACACACGTTCCCCATCACAAAATTCACCCTCTATATCATCTTTGTCAAGGCTTGAATTTGGAACTTTACATCACCCTCGAGAGGGAGTGGTGTGTTATTCTGATCTGACATGATTATACCTATAAAAAGTGGTTAGTGGTATCAAAAAACAAAAAAAGGAAAACAATTTCTCACGTTGCTCGTGTGTCACTCAAAATTAGGACTTTCTTTCGGTTATTTCAAAACTGAAAATCTAGCTAATTAAAGTAAGAGGCTTTTGCAATGCATTCAATTTATGAATATAGACTCAAGAATCAATAAATATATAGAAAACAAGCAAAACAAAACTACAATTATGATTTTACGAGTAGCAATACAAATTCGCACGAATTGTAGACAACAAAGATGCGAAATAACACATAAACAAAAATTATAAAGAGACTTATTTGACTCCTAAATAACCCCAATATAATAGAAATAAATTGATTTGGTCAAAACAAACAGAAGAGACAAACACATTTTGGAACTTGATGCAAATCTGACCTATTATGTACCTTTAAAGCTTAAGAAATCAAAACTAAGACCTAATGATTTCAAAAAGACCTCAAATTAAATATGTAGTAGTATCTTGATACCCAAAGCTCTATAGATCTCAGTTTATAGGTCGTTATCTTATGTCTATGTATTGAAACTCATAGATGATTAATTCGTGGTAGAATTAAACCTTGAATTGAAACTTCAAGAAAAATATATCAAAACAAGCCCAAATAAATATATAGTGCAATTTCACACCTAGTTTACAGCAGAATTGCAACAAGCTTTAATAACATGTCTTACTTTTTTTTTACTTTTAGGGTTTAGGGTCTGATGAAACCTCCTGATCACGTGGTCATACAACCCACAATCAAGATTTAGATCTGATCGTTGGATTGCTGGAGTCATTGCTGCTTCTCTGGCTGGGTTCATGTTCTTTAGTTGGATTAATGCTACTGGCTTTTCTTAGCGCCTATGTGCTGGTTTGTGCTACCTTGGTGGCTGTGTTTTCTATGTTGTTTATACTGTTTTGTTAAGCGCGCTGGTTGTGCTATTGTTATTTCTTTGTTTAAGGGAGCTTGTTCCCTTTGCTTGTTTATTTGTATATGCCTGTATATTTTGACTTGCTGGTTTCCAACTTTGTTTCACTTTTGATCTATCCAATTTCTTACATTTCATAAAAAAAAACAAAAGATTTAGATCTGATCTTGGAAAGCCAAAATAGATCTGATAGGAGTGTGATGCAATGAAAATGTTTCCCACAAGGCATCAACACTATTGGAATGAAGTAGAATGACGTCACGAAACCAGTTAATCTTTGATAAGTCAGATTCAGTTCGTTTAAGAACCAAAGAATGTAAGAAACTATCACACGTTAAAACTGAAAAATTCAGAAGTATTATTCATCAATGGCCTCCCTGTCATCAATTACATTGGCCCAAATCATCACAATCTCTATTTCCTTTCATCCACTGACTTAGAACCCTGATTCAGACTTTGTAATTTCAAATACAAATCCCTATAATAATGGTGAGACACAAATCACCTCCTCATCAACACTTCATCTCTTCCCACGATGTTATTGGCCTTTCTTCATTCCTCCTACCAATCACATTCTAATCCCACCAAATCAAGGCATAATCTATAAATTCAATAACTACCAATTGATCCATATGAATTGGGCTCTTCTTAGGAAATCAGATCTAGCAACTCTTTAATCCACACGAATTGAGCTCTTCTTGGACTTGGCTTACATGACTTAAAGGCTGTCCTTCATGCTCCCTAGGCGTCCCAAGCTCCTCTAAGTCCATCTTGCTCCATATGTTCTGAACAAGCTCATTCAATGCCTCTTTATGCTTCTTTACCCTAGCTCTTGTAGTTGGCCCACTAGGCACCTACAATGGGTCTTTGACATGATTAAGCTTGGTGTTTCTGCGGTAGAATTGAATTAACCTTTAAATTTCATCTAATCTCTCTCTCTGTTTTTTTATGTTACCAATATGATTAAAGAAAGTAACAAGATGAAATATAACTTATTTTTTTGCTTAGATGTCGCAGACACAAAGAACAAGAAAATGAATGATGCCAACATTGAAAAACTTAAAGGAACATTAAAGAAACAAAAATAATAGAAGGATATGAGCTTGTTTCGGAGCCTAGCTTTGATACCAACTGATGCAAACCTCGTAATCACATAGTCATGTAACCCACAATTAAGATTGAGATCTGATTCCAGAAATCCAAAATAAACCTGATAGGAGTGTGACACAATGGAAACCTGCCCCAAGGCACCAACACTATTGGAATGAAGTATAATGACACCATGAAAACCAGTTAATCTTCGATAAGTCAGATTCACTTTGTTCGAGAATTAAAGAATGCAAGAATCACTCACACACATTAAAACTAAAAAATTTAGAAGTAATATTCATCAATAGCTGCCCAAATTTAGGCTTAGAAGTGTTTAAATAGTTCTGAAAAATTAATCCTAATGGGCTTCAGTTTTTGACCCACATATAAAAAAACAAACCCAAAACCTTTACTAGTAAGCCCAAACTTGATCCAAAAAAGACTTGGATCCTAGCTGAAAATAAAGTTTTAATTAAGCCCTAACATGAAAGAAAATAATAAAAATAACTAATTTGTTATTAAATACCATCAGCCCTCCTTTACTTGTGTAGCAAGGATGAATATGGAATCCTTCAAAGAAAAGAATTCTGAAATATTAATGAATCATTGCCACACTTGAAAATTATGTTGCAGCTTATTAAAGATCTTTATGGAACTAGAAAATTCTCAAAACAAGCTCTCACATCGTCGTAGAAAAAGGATCCTTGCCAAATAGGAAGTCCACAAGTCAAAAGGAAGTAAATAATAAAATTTGTACAACTTATTCTGACCTATATCGCAAGTCCTTCCTGAACTCCGATTCACCTGGAATTTTAGCCCACCATGGACACATACCTCTGGAATCTTCTGGTAAAGTTTCAGCTCAATATAATAGGTTAATATGTAGTTATGCTTAATAGCATAAAACTAAACAGTAGAAAATTTTACGTTAACATCCGAATCTGATCTTGCATGGATCGTATCATAGGGGCATTAAGAAAGACAAGAGCGCTTGTCATCATTGTGGCACATTGGAGGAGGAATTACAAGGAATACCTTGCAATCGTGAAGGCAAAGAAGTTTAATGAAGCTTCTATTTCAGGTATGTTTATAATTGAGATCCTTGGTTATAATTACAAGGAATACCTAGGTGTTCCCGTTATCACTACAAAGTTCACATCTTCTGATTCCTTGATCATTGTGGTAACGAGGCTGGTACAAGCACCCAAGACGTGAGGAAGGTTGTGGATGAACTGAAAGCAAACAGTGGCAGTAGGGTCAAAAGGCCAAGGTGGGCTGATTATGAGGAGGACGTTGATGATATTGGTGATGGGGGTTTTGAGGATGAGACCATAGGCCACCGGGAAGGTTTTCAGCAACCTAGAAACTGAAGGGATTTTGGGAATAGAACTAGGGGCCAATTCGGCCAAAGGGGAAATTTCCACAGTGTTGGGGGACATGATGATTTAAATGGTGATTTGGATGCTATCAAACTAAAAATACTTTCCTTTCAAGATAAAATCGATCCCGAGGTGTATTTGGAGTGGGAGAAAAGGGTAAAAACTGACCTATTGGAGGTGCCAATTGGGCCAATTATAAGAGCTAGGGCGAAGAAGCTTAAAAAAGCATTGAATGGGCTTGTTCAGAACAAATGGAGCAAAATGAACCTAGAGGGGTTTGGGACATTTAAGGAGCATGAAGGACAACCTATAATTCATCTAATTCAGATTCAAGAAGAGCCCAATTCGTGTGGAACAAGGGGCTGATGTGTCCGACCTCATACCAGCCTTGTTAGGCTTGTTTTTTTCCTAATGCTACAAGGATAGAAAGTCAGCAATTTATTCTCCTAATTAAGTAAGGAAGTTGGCTAGATCTTGTTCCTAAACAGGGAAGGATTATTTAATGCTTTTCCTAATCTAGGAAGAAAAGTAATTAAATCAGCATCAAAGGGGGCAGCAACACAAATTCCCTTAGTTTATTTGGGACTTCTTAAGGGTGACAAATCTGATTCTTGCATATTTAGGATGATAATTTTTGGATTTTTATAATTTTTATTATTTTCTTCAGTCTTTGGGTTATTATTATTTATTTGGGTCAATTGTAAGTGGGCTTCATATAAGTTCACTTAAGGAGGATCCATTAGGGTTTCTTTAGGTCTAGAGTCAGTATAAATAAAGACATAACCAAACATGAAGGGTTACGCAACTTTCAGATCAATAAACGTCTTTTTGCCACACTTGTTGTGTGTTGGTGGGATAATCTCCCTTCCTTGGTTCTCTAAACAACTGAAAAGGACTTATCGAAGAACAACTGGCTTTATGGCGTCATCCTTATACTTCTCATTCGCGAATCAATATTCGTTGGGTGGGGGTTTTCTGTTTTCAATAATGCTGATGCCTAAGTACAGGTTATCTTTGTGTCACACTCCTATCAAACTTGATTTACTTAGCTTTCCGGAAATAGGTGTTTTTGCGTGTGGGTTGCGTGACCACGTGATCACGAGGTTCGCATCACAAAATGATAGGAGATGTGATATTGTTTGTTGGAAGGATGCTCCTATAAGTATTTTCTCCATTCATTATGCCTGGAATCCTTTATGCCTTGTTCTGAGCAAGGTGGAGTGGTGGAGACTTGTATGGCATAAACATGTTTTTTGCGTTTCTCCTTTATTGATGAAACAAGGGTTGCTGCATTTGTTGTAGGAACTACTTATTTTGTTTTGCCTAAGGGGCTGATACTAAAACTTTATAATTATTTTTTTGTTCTAGTATTTTAAGACATTGTTTCCATTTTATTTAGTATTAAATGGGTTTAAATTTACTATTACATATGTTGATGTTTTTATGGATCCGGTAATTATACCAATGGTTTGTATATACTTGAATTTAAAATAACCAAGTTCAATATAAACTGCTATAAAATGGAAATACATATTGGAATAAGTATTCAAGCCCAAAACAACAATAATTTTTTTATATATATACTTGACACACATGGTGCCGGTAATCGGCGAACCTGATCCCTCACATCATCAAAATACGATCCATACAATCAACATTTCATTTAAAAGTGAATCTTACATAAACACATAATATTATGGTTGCATGATTAGAAGTTCATATTAAAAATATACATACATAGACATGAGTTTGCATTCCTATCCTACTATAGCCATTACGAATTTAAACAAAAGGATCTAATAAAAGTTATACGTTCAGTACATTGATTCATACAAAATACTTTGTGATTTAGAATGCATCTATATGATTCCTTGCAAAAGTAGGTTCCCGTGTATTGGGTTTCCTAGACATCTCGTTGGTGTGACGTCCCTGCTGCAGTAAAAAACATTTAAGAGAATGCAATTACTTAATAATAATAATAATGATAATTAAACGGTCTGGCAGTTAAATGAAGCATTAACATTTATAGTTTCTTCATGTACTTGGTATAAACAACTTGTAATACATATAGATGCACCAATTCTTGCAATCAACCATAATTTTAAACCCGACTATCCTCTTAAGGCATCATTTGCTGAGGTTAACCATTCACTCACCCCGGTTATCCACTTAGAATGCCATAAGCCGAAGCTAATCAATCGTTCGTCCCGGCATCCATTCGGATGCCATTAGCCGAAGCTAATTAACCATTTGTCAACATTTAAGCGTTCGACAATCTAATATATGTTCTAACGCAATATGGTAACATTCATGATAAAGTATTTTATTATTCAACGTATGAAAGAGGAAGGTGCAAGTCACCTACCTGCTCCACCTGCGGGTTGTTTTGGTCTTGACGATGGTCCAATCCCGACCGCACCACCTAAAATATCAATGGTCACAAATCAGTACATGGGTATCTTTGAATCACATTTGTCACCACACTTATTTCAAGAGTTCATATGTTCACATTCAAGTGTCCCACATTTTACATCATCATACCATGAAATTGTTACTAGCATTAAGTCATTTCAGCTTAGGAGGCCTATTGTAGAAATTGGCAGCGAAAACTGGTTCGCTGCAGGCTGCCAATTCGGCAGCGAAGTTGATTTTCTGCAGGCGGCCAATTCAGCAACAAAAACTGGTTCGCTGCAGGTTGCCAATTCGGCAGCGAAAACTGGTTCGCTTCAGGCGGCCAATTCGTCAGTGAAAACTGGTTCGCTGCAGGTTGCTAATTCGGCAGCGAAAACTGGTTCGCTGCAGCCGACACAGTTTCGGCAGCGAATGTTAATTCGCCGCAGCCAACACAGTTTCGGCAGGGAATCACAATTTCGCTGTTGAACACCCAGTTCGGCAGCGGATGTTAATTCACTGCAGAAACTCAGTTTCGGCAACGAATCACAAATTCTCTGCACAACACGCCATTCGACAGTGAATGCCAATTTGCTGCGGATGACACAGTTTCGGCAGTGAATCACAATTTCGCTACAGAACACACGATTCGGCAGCGAATGTTAATTCGTTGCCGACGACACAGTTTCGGCAGCGAATCACAATTTCGCTATTGAATACCCAATTCAGCAACGAATGTTAATTCGCTGCAGAAACTCAGTTTCGGCAGCGAATCACAATTTCGCTGCAGAAACACACGATTCGGCAGCGAAGGTAATTCGCTGCAGACGACTCAGTTTCGGCAGCGAATCACGATTTCGCTGCAGACAACTCAGTTTCAGCAGCGAATGTTAATTCGCCGCAGCTGACACAGTTTTAGCAGCGAATCACAATTTCGGTGCTGAACATCCAATTCAGCAGCGAATGTTAATTCGCTGTAGCCGACACAGTTTTGGCAACGAATCACAATTTCGCTGCTGATCACACAATTCGGCAGCGAATGCTAATTCGCTGCAGACGACTCAGTTTCGGCATGAACACACACCTCACATGTTGTAACAATCCCAGCATATCAACTGTCACTAAGTTCCAGCAGAACACACACACATTGAAACCATCAATTTCAGCATATACTCTTTCAAAATTTTCCAACAGGACACACACATTGAAACCATCAATTTCAACACACGATCTTTCAATAATTCCAGCAGAACACAAACACATGCATGCTGGCCAACCCTATAGTTAAGGCCAGCTCTCTACCATAATTTGTTATTTCCATTTTATTCATTTTTCTTTGTTAAATGTTCTGGGAATTTGGCCTCATTTCGTTTCTGTTTCCTTATCCTCTTAGTTAATTTCAGTTTCCTTCACAACTAGCTTAGGTCTTAGGTTAATTTTTCTTAGGGTCTTCTTCTTCATTTCCGGTTTTGGGTCTTAAGGAGAAGAGGAAGGGAGTTTTATGACCCATACCTTTCGAATCTAACTAAGTTTGAGGAAGGTTTGACACTATTCTTTCTCTTCTCCTGCTGGTTCTCCTCCTTCTTCTTTCTCTCATGTTTTCTAGCCCCCTTTTCCTTTCCCTCTAGGTAGATGTCCAATCTTCTCTCAAGGTCTCATCTTTCCCTCATACGTTCACAAAGCACTCTCTACTGGTTTGGTTTAGGTTTCTGTTGGGAAAGAGGAAGGGAAAAGCGACATGCAGCTGCTGGAGACAACTTTAGGAAGAGGATGGGTCATCGTCTCTCTCCTCCTTGTATTTATACTCCCCATTAAATGAGGTGGGTTGTTTGGGGTTGGTTTAGATGTGTTCTTATCCTTGTTTTGGTCTATCTAAAACCGGTTTTGCCCCCCCTCCCAGCTCCTTAAGTTAATTAATTTTTTAAAAAAAAACAAAAACTGCGTCGCTGGCGATGCAGTTTTT
>Ga0307515_10020342_pt1 | contig 11846 bp, 3 predicted proteins | sample 17_EM_MG_FD_194513 | JGI IMG/M metagenome (GOLD analysis project Ga0307515, IMG submission 194513) | Populus trichocarpa ectomycorrhiza microbial communities from riparian zone in the Pacific Northwest, United States - 17_EM | ecosystem: Host-associated > Plants > Roots > Unclassified | place...
CAACAGGGAAATCATTGAGCATACCCAGTGCACTACTATCTACTCCACACATTTGTATGAGATCCACAGGATGCATGAGAAGGGAGCAATACATTGGGTATATAGAAATTGTTTTTATATGAAACACTTGGCAGTTAGTAGGTTGTCATGACTAATGAGTCAAGGATCTTCATCAACACCTAAATACGAGCTTTTTCCATGAATGTTTTACCAAGTCACGAAGCAATTTTTGAAAGATGTAATGCTCTGGACCAAATCTTAATAAATTGGAGACAAAATTGGAAGAGGCAAAAGCTTTATTCTTCCCTGGGATAATGTCCAGAGCAAGACACATCCTACAGATGAAGGAAAGAATTTCAGGGCTACATTGATCAAATCAGTTTTGGATATTAGATCCAAAAACAATTCTTCCACCATGGGCCAGTTCATTTCAAACAAATATTACAAAAATGATAGTCATATTAGCTTCCAATTTTCGGGTCAAACCATAGCTACATTATTCAAGTACAATGCAATCAGGCTGCATCCTAATCTAGATATTCCTAACTATCTAGATTTTCACACATGAGCTAGAGTAAAGCTACCAATAAGCAAGTTACCTCAAGTGATCTATCTGCTCCACATTTTTTTACACAGGCTTTTGCAAGAGTGCAGTCAAGTAAACCTCCCCATTCTTCAAGCCACTAGAATCAGTTTTATTCCCAACTGCCCACTTTACTTTCTTGTAACCCAATTTCCCAATCAAAGGTCCAAAAACCTTATCAAGATCTACTCGTTTACTAAAGAAGTGATCAAACCACAAGTAGCCACCACCCCTCAACACTCTATCAACATCATAGAACAAAAACTCCATCATTGTCAAAGGCATCCACCTATTCACTGCGTGTCCACATCTGACCAGATCCACCACTCCATCAAAAACTGGCAACCTGTGCTGCAATGGCACATGAAGTGGAACTAAGCCCCTCATTGCCACCACTTCATTATTAGGCACATTGAAATTCATTGTTGTAGTGACAACAGTCACATTGTACTGCTTCATTCTAGCTGCAAAAGTACCAGTAGCACCACCGATATCAATGCCGAGTCTAATAACAGAATCGGCTGATTTTGCTACTTGTAGCAACTGCGGGATTGGGAGATCCAACTCAGTCTTATAGGTCATGAACTTGGAGATCTCATTATTTAGATCAAAACCAAGACTTGGGTTTTGCTTAGCTAGGCAAGAAAATGACCTGCAAGTAGGATACTTGTTCCATATTACATTGGAGTCGAGAAAAGAAGAAGGGAAAGGGTTACGAGGTAGAGAAGAGGGTGGTTTTGGTGGGGTTTTGGAGAAGCATCGACGGCGAGGGAGAGGGTGGCAGCCATGGAGGATTAAGGACTCAGCAAGAAGATCAGAGTCAAGAGGGCAAAGAGAATAAGGAGAGTAGCTCATGTACTTGTGTAGAAGATCAGGGTGATTATGGCAAGAAGAAGCTATAGGTGAGAGGTGTGAATAAAGGAGGAGATCTTGAGGGACGGAGGGTTTGGTAGTGGTGGGAGATGGGGTAGTGGAAGGTGGCTGGTGGCGCGTGAGGTGGCTGATGGTGGCGCGTATGGTGTTGAGTTGGTGGAGAAGGTGGTCAGGTACTGGTTGTTGATCAGATGGGGGCTTGGGAGATTGAACGCGGGAGGAAAGATGGTAGAGGGAAAGGATGTTGGTGGCCACCATGGCTAGGACAAGTACTAGGTTCAAGCCCATGGTGAAACCCATGATCTTGCCTAGTGCTCCTGCTAGCTGCTCCTATGCCTTGGTGTGTTCTTGGAAGCACTTTGCTGCTGAAGTTAAGGTGGTTGACTGAGCGACTGACCAGCAAGCCAAGTGGCAACAAGTAGAGATGATCTATTGCTTGCCTGTGATGGGTGGGAGATAAGCAAGGATGTGTTTGGCTTGTGATGATCCAATTTGTGGGCCCTCATGAGAATCTGCATATTCTTGTGTCCTGAAAATTGTTGGGGACAGAAGAAATATTGGAGGGATGCTTTTGCTTTTTTCCGTGAGGGAACTACGAATTTGACGGATGACATGTCTATTATGCATCGTCGATACATGTGAAATTCAACCCGTTTTTCAAAATATTTTTAAATTATTTTTTATTTTTAAAATATTAATTTAATATTTTTTATTTTTTTTATAATTATCATGTGTTAATATTAAAATAAAAAATAAAAAAATTAGTTTAATCTATTTTTAATAAAAAAAATATTTTTATAAAATTACCCTTTACCTTTCATGATAATAATTTTCATAACAACTCGAAAAACATGAGTTCAAGTTCAAGAAAGAAGAGGGAATCTTTTAAAATACTAGTTAATAATATTTAATTTTTTTTAATAAAAAACAGTAAAATTATTCTTGATTATATCGTGGAGTAAGATTCAATCCGATATAGATTGTAATAGTATTCAACAATATATTTTTTTAATTTTTTTAGTCACTAGACTTTTTTTTTTATTTGATCTTTGCACTTTAAGTTTATTTGAGATTTGACTTAATGATTTATTTTGATTGATTGATATAGAATTCTCGCAATGTTAAGAAAAAATCATCCCGTGATTAATACTCAATTTAATAAAATAAAATAAAATTTATTAATCTATGACAATTGAAGCTTTACATGGTGTTTTTTTAAACTTTAGAAATTGAATTCAATTTCAAAAATTAAATCAATTCCCTTTTAAAGGTTAATGATTTGAATTTCAAATGAATTCAAATCATAAAAATAACAGTAATTCGAAATTAAAAATACTATTATAAGAATAACCCTCAAACTTGTATAATAAAACTTAACACATAGTTTACTAAAACCACAACAGAAAAATGCAGGAAAAAATATACGTTTTGACGAGAGATAGACCTGTTTGAAAGTATGGTTGTGGTTGCTTTTTAAAATACTTTTTACTCGGAAATATATCAAAATAATATATATTTTTTATTTTTAAAAATTATTTTTAACATCGGTGCATCAAAATAATCTAAAAACACCAAAAAAATATTAATTTAAAGTAAAGAAAAAAATAAAAAATTTTCAAATTTTTTCAAAAACAGTTTTGAAATACAAAAACAAATAAAAACTATTTTAGTCTGCCACAAATAAACTTGAACTGTCATTCCCTTTTCTGCTACAGCACCCTTTCCCTCAAGAACATCACAGTACTTCGATCCACCGGCTGCTAAATCCCCAGCAAGAAAAAAAAAACATAACAAAATATTAGTAATTCTAAACCCCTTGAATATTTATCCATAAAATCACTAAGAAAATGGATTAATAAAAGCAAGAAAAAGTGAAGAAATGTAATATACAAGTAGATGAAACATTGAAAAGAAGCAAGGGGAGTTTGGAGCAACCAACGATTAGTGAGATAGTCTTCAAGAGGGATGGTCTTCTTGAAGTGGGTTTTGAGAGTCAAATATGTTTTGATTCTTCTTTTTTGTTTGTTTTGGGATGGATTTTACTAAATTTTGAAGATGACGATGAACACTCCGTTCGTTTAAGCTCTTTGTCGAAGGATGTTTGAAATTGTGATAGCAGTGGTGATTTAAAGTGCTTTTCGTTTAGAAATATATTAAAATAAAGTTTTTTTTATTTTTTAAAAATCATTTTTAACATTAGCACATCAAAACAATATGAAAAAATAAAAAAAAAAAATTTTATTTTAAGCAAAAAAAATATTTCAAAATTTTTAAAAATACAATTTACACTGCGTTCCTAAACACTCTTGCAGTCATGATAATGTTTTTTGAAATCCAACTTAACATGAAATTTAAAGAACACAACTTTAAATATTTTTTCTATAAAATTTGAATCTTAATCACCGTGGAATTTAAGAACTAACCTTTCTTTCTTGGTTTACTAAAGGTGGAATTGTAAGAAGTTGTACAAGAAATTTTTAATTAATTAATTTTTAAAATTTATTTATAATCAAGTCATATTTAAATAATTATTTCATTTTGATTTTTGATCGATGATTCTTATATGTGTGACTCGATAAGTTTTTTAATAAGTTAATACAAACATAAATCATAATTAAAAAAATAAAATAAGATTAAATAAATTAAAAAATTTAATTTATTATCGATTAAACAATTGATTGATTTATATTTAAAGATCAAGTACAGTGTTTAACAATTTGTCATGATCAGTCAAATATTAAAAAAATTATAAGTTGGTTGACTTAACTTTTCAATGATTAGTTTCTCAGTGTAATTAGTATTTCTTTATCAAGAATGTTCTGATTTAGACATTATAGTATGAAATACGTTTGCTTTGTTAATTTTTTTTTGTTCTCAACACTATAATCATTGATTATCTGAATAAGATTTGAAACTCTTTTCAAATTTCTTTCTATTTTGGTCAAGGATTTCACAATCAATACTATTTGGGAATAGATTAAATATTTTTTTTCTAATTCACCTAGGGTGATAAATTCTCTTTTAATTACTCAAATACCTTCATATAGTTTATATTATACTCAATATCTGTTTGTTTGTTACCCTTGATTAGGATAACGTGTTCTCAGGATCAAAGCATAACTCTCCTTATATAAGATAATATAGTGTTCTCAAGTCTAAAGATCACGTACATGACTATCACGTAAGTTTTTCCTTAGACATAAGTGATATCTTCATATAAAATTCTTTTGCAGATCGGTTCAGTGTACATATTTTCTGACAAACACTTGCATATTAATTACAGATATCCCTCATACCTCAGTTTATAAAAACAACTACTTCATTTCATTAAAAAAAAAACATAATATGCACCGATGTTAACAACTCTAAGTAATATCCAATCTTAATAGAACATTAACAAAAAAACATTTAAGAACAACGTTTTGATACAATAAAAATCTTATAATTATAACAACTTTATAATTTCTTATATATATTTATTTTCTTGAACTTTATCTTCATTTTATATTCATTTATTAAATATTAGATTTATTAATAAATTATAAATATTTTTTTAAAATATTTTTTTTATTAATAATAAATATTTTTTATACCAATAAAATTAATGTAACCAGCTGAGCATATTCCCTAACAAGGCCTTGGTGAAAGCACTCACCCATAATTATACAAATTCTCTTTGCAGGAGGAGCAAAGAAAAGCATTACAAGCCGAGGCAGGCAGATTTACAATCTTCAGCAATAACCCAACTTTCTGCATCACTCCAATCAATCAATGGTATGCTCCAAATGCTTTTGTTTTTCTATTTCTCTGTCTCCTTTAATTTCCCTCTAATTTTTTCGGTTTTATTTTTCTGTTAGCTTAATTCTTAGATACCCAATTTAGATTATGAACGCTTAATTTTCATACAATTAGGTAATATATGAACTGATCTCATGTGGGTTTCCATTATTTAGGCCAAATACACTTCAAAGTTGGAGTCTTTTTTCGTTGCCAGAAATCAAAGGGCCTTCTTTCTTTCTGCTCAAGTCTTCTTCTTCTTGTTGTTAAGTATAGGCTGATCCTGAGTTAGAAGCAATTAGACAAAGAAGAATGCAAGAGCTCATGAACAGCAGAAGGCCCAGGGAAGACGCAAAGAGGTTGGTTTCTGAAATTCTACTTCAGCATTAATTATTACTCGATACTTTTTAAGGGCCTGTGTTGGTTTCTGGAGACTAGCTTTCAAAATGAGAGCATATATAAACTATATGCACGAGATTTTACTTTTTTTGAGATGATGTTTTGTAGTTTCTGAGTAAAGGAATCGCAAAACTTTTGAAGGGTATTGTCATAATCCTCTCATCCTTATCAATCTTATATCAAAGACTCCTTCTGAGTCTGAGCAATGAGAATGGAAGTAGGATTGCCATGGTCACTGCCAGCAGTGTGAAGCTGGATGTGAAGCTGGCATTTTCAAAACCATATGGGCTACTGCATGGTAGTAGGTTCTTTTTGGTGAATTTGCTGAGTTGCCTTGAGATTTGGTTTCTAGTCGGCCATCGTTTTGAAGTTATTTTGATATTATGATATTAAAAATAATTTTTTTAAAATAAAAAAAATATTATTTTAATATATTTCTAAATAAAAAAATACTTTTAAAAAATAACCATAATAATTTTCAAATCAATTATTGTGTGGGCAAATGAGTAGAGCCTATCTTCTACATTAAATGGCTGAAAAAATGACATGCAGTGAAATTATTCTAAAGAGACAACGGATAGGCCCATAGCATGTTGTGTATTTAGATGGCCTGGAACATGAAAGGCTGCAGACGACCTGTATCCTTCAAAGTAGGTTTTTGGAGGCAAAAATCGAGAGCTTATTGTAAAATAGAGAAGACTAGCTTTACTATCAACGCTATTTTGCAGCTACAATTTTAGGTAAAATTGGCTTCAGACGACCTGTTTCCTACAACATAAGCTTTAAAATCAGCGCTTCAAATGAAAAACACAAAGATGATATTTTCACTAAATAAAATAAATTAAAAAAAATACATGAATGGATTAAGTATGAAAAAGTTGTTAATGTTAATTAACTAGGAGTGATATGCTTGTGCAACACTACATGTAAGACTTTTAAGTTAATTTTTAACGTGAAAAGAACAAAGTAATTATATTATGAACATGGTCTGATGTATCATAATTTGTTTTTAATTGAGCAACAGAAAAATGGTATTTATGCTTTATATAATAAATTACTAAATATATGAATTGATAAATGTTGAAAATTTGTTATAGTTAACATAATTTGAATAAATTATGGGTGAATAAGAAATTAATCTCAAAGAATAATTGATTTTTCTACTCAAAGAATCTTGGCTTTTCTAGATTTAATTCTTGATATACAGTGGTTAATCAAAAGTTGATAATGATGAGAATCAATTTTTTAACCTTTTAACTTTCAAAATTCACTAGGAAGAAAGGGGGCGAAAGAAGAGTTTTCAACTTGATTTTTATTTTTATTTTTAGACATTATTTCTCACTTTATTTTTAGTGCCTTTTCTTTTCTTTTCATGCTTTGGTTTTCCTCTCAAATCTAGAGTTGAGATTCATTTTATTGAGAAATATTTGAGTTCCATAATCGTTGATTTAAATTTTTTATTTAGAAGTGCATTTAAACCAAAGTAGTGGTGTTAGAATCTTGAGAGATATATTGTAAACATTTTAGTTGCACAAGTGACGAACAATAAAACATTAAGAACAAAGCACTAATCCTTCACAACAACAAAAGTTTTGTTATTTTAAAGTGCTTCAACGAATAAATACCTTTCTTTATTTTAATTTAAACATATATATATATATATATATATATATATATTTTTTTTTTACTAATATGCATACTAAAACTTTGAATTAATATTAATTGCAAGTTTAATTATATACTTAATATGTAAGGTAGAATCTTATTATTATTTTTTTGTTGAAAGCATGTTTGCCTTAGTTATGCTTTTACATACTTATAGTTTTAAATATGTATAAACTCAAAGCTTTTGTTGGACATCTTTTGTTTGGAATGCCTTTATGATGATAAACTAAATATCTGTACTCATTAATCTAATATATATTTACAAACTTTGATTTGCAATCTTAAAGCTTTAGTTTGATTTTTTTAAGATTTTGTTTAGTTTATCTTGTGAGAAAAAAATTAATAATGAGAATAATAGTATAAATTAATTGTGAAAGAGGTTTTTAGCATTTTTTAAATCTAAGTTATTATTTAACTTTCTTTTTAGTTGTTATATTCTCACATAAGTTCTATACGATTTAATCTATAACCTTTTGGTTTGTTATGAGTTTTTCTTTTTATTTAATTTTAAAGGTTTCTATATATCTTTTTTTTTTTGAAGTTATAATTTATCTTCTTAAAATTGTTTTTCATGCAATTTTGATGGTTTGATCCATGTCATATATCTTTTTTTATTTATATTTTCCAATAAGTAAATCATTGATTTTTTTTTATGATAGTCTATACTATCTTGCTTATACTCTCTAAGATTGATACCAAATTTATTTGGTCGGTTTTGTTCACATATACAAAACTTTAATGCTATGAATGGATACGGTTTAGGAAGTTATGTCTAAAGAGATTGGGTTTTAAACGGAACCATTTGTGACCCCTCCAATCTTTTTTGAGAACTTACTAAGTGAAAATATTATTTCACGATACTATTTTTGTATACAATACAATTCACAAATGGAATGACTGTTTATTTAATTTTGCATAGTTTAAATATTTTTATTTAAAAAGTTGCTTTATTATAAGTTTTTATTTTATTACTTGCGTATTTTGGAGCCTAAATATTTATTTATAAATCTTATTGGCTACTATTTTTTATAGATTATAACATGTCTTCTACTCTTACTCAAAATTTGGTTAAGCCAACCAATATTGCTTCAGTAAGTACTAATTCGGTAGTGAGAATTTCCACCATCATGTTCTGTGGTGCATGATGAGAAACTTGAAAATTTTAATAGATTGAACTTTAAAAGTTGGCAACAAAAGATGTAATTCTATCTAACCACCTTAAACTTTGTAAACTTCTTGACCGAGAAAGTGCCAAAATCATCAGAAAATAAATCTGACCATACTATTGTGTTGACTGTTGATGCATGGAATTATATTGATTTCGTGTGTAAGAACCACACCTTGAATGTTTTGGACAATATACTATATTATCTGTATAGTTCAATTAAGAGTATAAAAGCATTATGAGAAGCTTTAAATAAAAAAGTACAAAGTTGAAGATGTCGATATGAAAAATTTCATTGTTAGTAAATTTATAGATTTCAAAATGGTTGATTCAATGATTGTAACGAGCCAAGTTCAAGATTTTTAACTTATCTTGCAGGATATACATGCTAAAAGTATGTCTCTTAGTGAGTCCTTTTAAGTAGCTGCAATAATTAAAAAATTATTATCATCTTGGAAAAACTTAAAGAACTATCTTAAGCATAAAAACACAAGAAGATGAGAATTAAAGATCTCATTTTGAGGTTGAGAATAAAACAGGATAATAAGTTATCTAAAAAGAGAACTAACTCTTTTGGTGCTCTAAAAGCAAATGTTGTGAAACAAGTGGTAAAGATCCACAACAAAAATTAAAAGAAGCTTGTTGTGAAAGGTAAATGACAAGTACTCTATCTGCAATAAGACTAAGTATTTGGCCAAAGATTGCAGAAATAAGGGTAAGCAAGGAAACCTTACGAAAAGAATTGATCAAGCTAATATTACTGAGGTTGATCACCTCACTAATGAAGTTTCAGAAATGAACTTTTCTTGTGTTATTTCTGAAGTCAATCTTATCAACAATCATAAGTAGTGATGGGTTGACATTAATGCTACAAGATATGTATGATGTAAGAATATGATGTTTTACACTTACAAAGAAGTAGATGGAGAAAACTTATACATGAGGAACTCATCAACTTCTAAGGTGTGGAAGTCCACAATGCAATGAGTCTGGGTCTGTAATGGCGTAGGTTACAATGATCTGCACATGCCATTTAGTGTTTTATACTAATCATTTGACCCATGCTTTACCATAGATCAAATATTTTTTTTTCATAAATAAAAAAGAATATGCACTCTCCTTCAATGTGTTTTTTTATAGTAAATGAAAAAAAATATTGAAGGATGAAATTAAAAATAAAAATATTCTATTAAAAAATGACAAAAAAGACAAGAGCTAATCGGAGTTAACCTACTAAACTCACGATTCAATTCATGCACACTATTGGATTTAACAATGTTTTTTTTTTCAAAATTATTTTTAATTTAATTATAAGCAAACCAAGTGCATGCAACTTTTTTTTACATCAAACAATTCTTTTTTTTTTTAAATTAGGATTGCGTGTGAGACTGAATTAAAAATAACCCTAATTTTTTAAAAGTTTGATAACAAAAAGAGTTTTTTTTTCAAGTCAAATAAAAAAATACCTTTAAAAAACAAGCAAAAGATGAAATGATTAAGAAAAAACTAAAACTGCTCAGCCTTTCACTATAGCAATCCACAGTGAAAGGCTGAGTTGTTTCTTATTATTTTTTTTTCGTTTTTTTAAGTTTTTTTTTGATGCCTTTAGCTTTTTTTTTCCTTCTTTTAATAAATTTTGTTTTGTTTAATTTAGTTTAAGCTATTTTTTTTCATTTTTCTTTTTTGATGCCTTTATTAAGAAAAAACTAAAACTGCTCAGTGTTTCATTGTGCAAGTCCATAGTGAAACGCTGAGCAGTCTTCTTTTTTTCCTTTTTTTTTCTGTTTTTATTTTTTTCTCATTTTTTTTGTCTTCTTCTTTTTCTTTTTTTTTGTTTTTATTTTTTTCCCATTTTTTTATTAATTTTTTTTTTGGTTTTCTATTGCCTTTATGGTTTTTTTTTTTGCTTTTTTCTTTGTGTATTTTTATTTTAATGAATTTTTTTTGTTTAATTTTTTTTGTTAATGTTAATTTTTTTATTTAGTTATCAAATTTTCATAACACGGATCCCGGGTTTGACAGGTTAACCTGATTTGACGAGTTAACCCGAATTTTTTTTTTCTTTTTAATTAATTGTAACATATACTAAAACGGATCAGTGTTTTACTGTGGACTGCACAGTGCAGTCCACAGTGAAACACTGATCCGTTTTTGTTTTTTTTTTTTTATGTTGTCTTATTTTTTAAGCTGTTTTTTATGCATTTCGGGATTTTTTTATGCTTCTTTTTTTATTTTTTTTCTTCTAACAAAAGTTTTTTGTTTAATTTGGTTTATTAATGTTAAAATTTTTTAATTTAGTTATCAGACTTTCATGACACGTTTTTCGGATTTAACGGGTTAACCTGATTTGACAAGTTAACCCAGAAATATAATTTTTTTTCTTTTTTTCTTTTTAATTAATTTTTTTCATTTAGTTTAGTTTGTTAATGTTAAATTTCTTTCTATTTAGTTATCAAACTTTCATGACACGGATTCCGGGTTTGACAGGTTAACCTGGTTTGACGAGTTAGCCCAGTTAATTCTGGGTTAACCCATTAGTTTGTTTTTTTTTCCTTTTTAATTATCAAACTTTCACGATGCGAATTCAAGGTATGACGGGTTAACCTGGTTTGAAGGGTTAACCCATTTAATTCATATTGTTTTTCTTTTTCTTCATTAGTTTTTATTTTCCTGTTGGTTTTTTTTTCTTTTTTTCTTTTTAACTAATCTATTTAATTATCATACATTTATGACACGACCTTGCAGCTAGCTAGACCCACGTCTAATGCTATTGGGTCTGGTATTGCAGTCAAACCCACTTAAATTTAGACCATGCAAGTTTAATGTTATTATTAATATTATAAATATTACTCTTGGATTAGGCGTTGCAACTAAACCTAAGACTCTTGGGTATAACTTTGCAAAAAAACCTAATACTTTTAGATCTTAGCTTTTTATGAAATGCAAAAAATAATTGACCCGCGGCATCGCGCGGGGCATGTAACTAGTATATATATATATATATGATCAATCCCATCTCATATCTTTAATTATCCATGACCACACCAAACCCTAAATTAACCTGCTCTTCTCTTCAATAGTATTGACGGTATATGCCCACAGCTCAGGCCACAAGAGGCAGCTAGTGCGTGTCTGTGCCTAGCTAGCTACAAGTGTTCTTGAGCACTGATTTCCCCCTCACAATCCCATCAATGTCTTCCTCTACCGACCCTATATATATAGTACGAGAACTAACACGTCAATGACAGCATTAATTATCTTGGTTTTTTTTTAAAAAAAAAAAGGGTAGAAAAGGACTCCAAGTCAGAGGGTTAGATGGCTGGTGGTTGTTTAACCAAGGCTCCTGCAACAAGGTTGATTGACCTCAAAACGAAAGAGTGCTTG
>Ga0307515_10020343_pt1 | contig 11846 bp, 6 predicted proteins | sample 17_EM_MG_FD_194513 | JGI IMG/M metagenome (GOLD analysis project Ga0307515, IMG submission 194513) | Populus trichocarpa ectomycorrhiza microbial communities from riparian zone in the Pacific Northwest, United States - 17_EM | ecosystem: Host-associated > Plants > Roots > Unclassified | place...
CGCATCCATGTTGGATCGTATAGGTGCTTAGCAGGGGAACAGTAATGGCTGTATTGTGTGAAGGGGTACCGTCTATAGTGGTTTTCGAGATCTCACCATCCCATGTGAAAACCTTTCACTACGCCCCACGACGCACACAACCACCACCAGGCCCACCAGCACGCTGTGCGACGTCTCTGCGTTGGCTCTGGATAAGATCCAGGTTCGTAGCCGTCACCACGTACAGGTGCAGAGTCCGATTTTGACGGCCAAGAAAGTAATATAATCCCCCCCCCCTACGAGCTTTCTAGGGGCAATAATATTAGCTTAATATTATATATAGTAGCGGTAGTTAATCTCTATAAGGAATTAGCTAATTGCTTTTCTATATAACCTTAAGGCTCTTACTAACTTAAATTAACTATTATAATTAGTATTTAGCCGCTTAAAGACTTAATAAAAGGCTATTAAAATATAAAATAGTAATAAAAAAGGAAGACACGCCTTTTATAATTATATTATTACGACTATTTAACTAACTATACCTTATATAGTAAGTATATTAGTAGTAGATATTATCTACTAAATAAATAAATCTACTATTTAGCTGCTTAGTAAAAGTTATATAAACATTATATAAGGGGTAGGTAGGGAGTAGTTAGGGTAAAATTAAGTACCTTGCCTATTTAGGCAGGTGTTATAACAGGTAAATTACCAAAAAAAAACTGCTCTACTCTCTCCTCTCTGGTTTAAAGGTTAGATTTTCCGCGGTAACTAGGGTAAAAAAAAACCTTTAAAGTAGGAGGGGGGGGAGTAGTTCTATACTAGTTAATGCGGAAATTAAACGACATATAGAGGCTTGTGATTGAACGGCGAGGGCTGATCTATCGGCCGCCCTTCCTACATCCGCGTAAAGATGGCACGAATCCCATCCCTATCTGACGACTATGTTTATCTGCAGTTAGTATTCCAAAACTACGGCGAGATCCTACCCTAATCTAGCTACTATATATATCCGCAATTAGCGTTTCGGAATCGTAGGGAGATTTTATATCGATTTGGCTAATCAGATTACGGAACTACGGCAATGCTGTCGATCCAGGTCGGATTTTGGTGATCACCCTGTTCCTGTTCTAGTTGCCTACACCTTATGACTTCATACTATTTCTATTACCCTTCCATTACCTATTAGCAATGCCGATCAATTGGTAATGAGGTAACAGTTTCAAACCGACGTCAGTGTCGACGTCAGTCTTTGCCACCTCTTGCAATGAGACAGAGTCATCATTCTTTCTATCTTTTGGTCTCCCGATCGACAAATGCAGATATCCTATCCCTAGCTAGCCACTACGCAATTAATTAATAACTGCAATACCTTCCATATCTGGCCTTAATTCCGCCGAAGGTATTACCCGTTGATGCTGTGAGGGATTTGTCAGGGACCCACCACCCTATATCCAGATATGCAGTTCCGGGAGAGGTGTGCAAGCTCGTTATCCGAGGCGTCTGGTTATCCGTCGAACTAGATACAGATCCGGGGCAGTACTTGTACATGTATGGGTCGAAGCTTATAAAGAGCAAACGCATAAGGAGGTTATCTTCGTCTAGGCGTTCGTCAGGCTCTAACTAATCTATCGACCTAACTACCAGTGATCTACTTGGATTGGAGCCAATTTGGACTGGACTGGACTGGAGCTGGACTACTAACCTTTGTAGGTAACTGTTAGTCCTATTTAGGTTTAGCTTTCGTGAACCTCCTGGAGCTTTGGAGACCCCCAAATCCACTTCACTCCAGTCCAAGTATATCACTGCTAACTATTTCTTCTGTTAGCAGCTAGTTCATTAGGGTGGAAGATGTGGTTTCTCCATCTTGTACAATAAAACCTCATTCTATACTCGCTATTTCCCGCGTCAAACACGAAAATGCCCGCACAGGAAAACGGAGCTCTGGGTGACTTGTCTGAGCAAAGGCCTCAGGTCAACGGCACGTGCCCAAGGGCCGACGCAGCTACATCCGGAGCGGATTTTCCCATAGCAATTTGTGGCATGGCCCTTCGTCTCCCCGGTGGCTTAGGAAGTCCTCAGCAACTATGGGACTTCCTGCTGGCCAAGGGTGACGCGAGAGGCCGAGTGCCAGAGTCACGCTACAACATATCGGCGTACTACTCTACATCCGGACGGCCGGGTACGGTTGGGACGGAGTACGGTTATTTCCTTGACGATAATGTTAAACTGGGCGGTTTAGATGCATCTCGCTTCTCTCTCAGTCGCGCTGAACTTGAGTTTGCCGACCCCCAGCAGCGACGGATGCTGGAAGTAGTCAGAGAGTGTTTCGACGATGCTGGGGAAGTCGGTTTTAAGGGGGGCCTTATCGGGTGCTACATGGGCAGCTACGGTGAGGACTGGCTGGAGATGCAAAATAAGGACCCCCAGAAATCTGGAAGTAATAAGATCGATGGGTATGGCGACTTCATGCTGTCCAACCGGATCTCTTACGAGATGGGCCTATGCGGACCGAGGTATGTATATCAGGAGCTCCTTTGAATTCCATGAACTAACTCGGCCAGTATGACTATCCGCACCGCCTGCTCATCCGCACTCGTAGGTCTTCGTAAAGCTTGTCTGGCCATTGAACGGGGCGATTGCAAGACGGCAATCGTGGGTGGTGCCAACCTGATTCTCGCACCTGGCGCGACGGCTGCAATGACTGAAAAGGGCGTACTTTCTCCTGAAGGTTCGTGCAAAACTTTTTCAGCCGATGCGGATGGGTACGCTAGGGGCGAAGCCATCACAGCCGTGTACATCAAGCCACTAGACGCTGCCGTTCGAGACGGGAATCCCATCCGCGCTGTTATCAGATCCACCATGTCAAACAACGATGGGAAGACGCCAGGCATTTCGCATCCCAGTACTGAAAGCCAGGAGGCCATGATTAGGAAAGCGTACCATGTGGCCGGTATCACGGACTTCTCCAAAACAGCATTCGTGGAATGCCACGGAACCGGCACCGCGGTCGGGGATCCTACAGAGGCTAACGCAGTTGCTCGAGTTTTTGGAGATTCCGGGGTATTCATTGGATCGGTCAAGCCTAACTTGGGCCACTCAGGAGGTGCTTCAGGTATCACATCTCTGATAAAGGCAGTCCTTACTCTCGAGCACCGTATTATTCCACCAAACATCAAGTTTTCGAGTCCGAATCCCGAAATCCCTTTCCGAGACAGCAAGTTGATTGTTCCTCTTGAGCCAACGCCTTGGCCCGAATCTCGATGTGAGCGAGTTAGTGTCAACTCATTTGGCATTGGAGGGTCTAATGCGCACGTCATTCTCGACTCAGCTCGCAGTTTCAATGTCCCTACCCCAGTAAGCCAACTCGTAGTCAGTCCACAGTTGTTGCTGTTCTCAGCCAATTCAGCTGCATCTTTGCAGAAGATGACGCACAGTTTTCAGGATTGGGTCATCAATGAGCCAGACAAGCTCGAATATCTTGCATACACGCTTGCAAACAGAAGGGAACATCTTCCACATCGGGCTTTCATGATTGCTCGCAGAGATCGGCCTGGCGTTGCATCCCAAGGAAGAAGGGCTGCAAACCCATCACCCAATCTTGTCATGGTCTTCACCGGGCAAGGTGCCCAGTGGCCCCGCATGGGCCGGGAGCTACTACTACGCTCCGACCTGTGTTTCCAAAGCCGCATCAGGTCCCTTGATAAATACCTGCGAGATGCGCCTGGAGCCCCAGAGTGGATGTTGGAAGAGGAGCTCCTCAAGCCAGCCAAGACGTCAGGTGTCCAGGCGGCAGAGCTCTCACAACCATTGTGTACTGCCGTCCAAATTGCTTTGGTCGACCTTTTCGCGGCCGTTGGTGTAGAACCATCTGCAGTTGTGGGCCACAGTAGCGGCGAGATTGCCGCGGCTTACGCCGCTGGAGCCCTTACAGCAAGAGAAGCCATCATTGCGGCCTGGCAGCGCGGGCGAGCTGCCAAAAAGCAAACGAGATCTGGTGCCATGGCCGCGGTAGGGCTAGGTTGGGACGAAGTTAACAGCTTCCTGGCTCCCAACGTTGTTGTCGCATGCGAGAACTCTCCCAAAAGCGTCACTCTATCCGGCGATGCTAGTGAAGTCCAGGCGGCTATCTCACGCATTAAGCAGTCGCATCCCGAGGTGACGGCAAGGCTGCTAAAGGTAGACAAGGCCTATCACTCCTATCATATGCGCGAGATTGGAAATGAGTACTGTTCAGTGTTACGGCAGGATTTGGTGGGGAAGCCACCGCTGAAACCGTTCTTCTCTAGTGTGACTGGAGAGCAGGAAGAGGGCCTTCTTGATGCGGCATACTGGCAGAGCAATCTTGAATCCCCGTGCTTTTCATGGCGGCTGTCTCTCGCATACTTGACCAGGTTAAAAATGTCGCCTTTTTGGAGATTGGACCACACCCAGCTCTCGTGGGACCCGTGAGACAGATCTTGGCCCAGGCGCCAAGCTCAGCGCCCTACGTATCGGCTATGGCGCGTGGTGAGGATTGCGTTGAGTCATTTCTGACTGCTATCGGAAAGCTTTTCGAGCTCAATATCCCGGTCGACTTCAACGCACTCATGCCGACTGGATTCTGTCTCCCAGACCTGCCACGGTACCCCTGGGACCACGAGGCTGACTACTGGCGCGAATCGAGAATCTCACATGAGTGGCGATGTCGCGAGTACCCAAGTCATCCGCTTCTGGGTATACGCCAGCTCGAGAGCACCAGCCTTGAGCCTAGCTGGCGAAACATGCTCTACGTAGACAAAGTCAGCTGGCTTCGAGACCACAAGATCGAGGACAATATAGTTTTCCCATGTGCAGCCTATATATCCATGGTCGGCGAAGGGGTTAGACAGATCAGTGGCTCGCAAAATACCTTTACTCTACGTCACGTGGTCCTCAGTTTAGCCCTGGTCCTAGCCGAGGGAACCCCCACCGAGCTAGTTACAACCTTCCGTCCACATCGTCTCACCGACTCACTTGATAGTCTGTGGTGGGATTTCACTATCGCCTCGCACAATGGCCATCTGTGGACAAAGCACTGTACCGGCCAGGTCACATCTGAAGCAGGTGAACCGCCGCAGACTCAAGATGCAACTTCGCTGCCACGAAAATTGAAACGGCGAAAGTACTACGATATCTTGAATCGAGCGGGCATGCGATTTGGTCCTCATTTTCAGCGTTTTGCAGACATCCGAACCGGTACCGTGCAGCACTTGGCAACGGCCAAAGTTTCCAGCGACAGGAGTGGAGATGAAGAACACTATCACCTGCACCCCACGACTATAGACGCATGTATCCAATTAGCCCCCTGTGCCGCCGTCAAGGGCCTCGTAGAAGCGAAGCACTGCAGAGCAGTTCCAACCAAGATTAAGAGGGTGACTATACATCGCTGCGCTTCCAATATCGAAATGAGGGTGTTGGGGTCAGCAACACTCATTAAAGGCAGTGGTGACATTGTCGGTAGAATACAACAGTGTATTGCTAATGGCAACATTGTCTTGCACATGGAAGGCTTAAATCTTTCGCCTCTCGAGGAGGCCGAGGCAACAGAAACAGACAGCCTTCACACTACAGCGCGTCTTACATGGGGACCACATATCGACTTCTTGGATGCAGCTAATCTCATCAGACCCTCGATTCCTCGTCACTTGTACGCTCCATCTTTGGATGAGCTGGCTCGACTGGGTCTGGTCTATTCCCATCGACGCATAAAGGGGGCTCAGACCGCGTTGCCTCATATGCGAAAGTATCAGGCTTGGATCGACCGTCAAGTGCAAGCTATTGGTATTGGCGAGAATTCACCCATCACAGTTCTTGACGACGTTGTTGTAATGGGCAAAATTGGCAGCCTAGTTCATCAGATGTCTGATACGCCAGTCGCCGCTTGCGCTGCCGCCATCCAGAAAGTAGTCACCAACATTTCAGCATTGTTCTCGGGTCAGACAGATGCGCTGGACATACTACTAGCCGACGACACCCTTACCAAATTATATATCGCAACGGACGCATGTGACAGATCGCAGTTCATCCAACACCTGGCCCATAGCAAGCCTAACCTTCGTATCCTGGAGATTGGCGCAGGCACAGGCGCATCCACGGCTAGCATGCTGAAACACTTAGCCTTGCCCGGGTCGATTAGACAACCCCTATACTCCAAGTACACATTCACCGACATCTCCTCCGCCTTCTTCATCTCTGCCAAGGACCATTTCAAACGCCATCACAACATCGAGTATCGCATACTGGATATCAGTAAAGACCCAATGGAACAGGGTTTTAATGGCGAGAAATACGATCTTATCATTGCCACCAATGTTATCCATGCCACAAAGTGTCTCAGCGACAGCCTGAAGAATGTGCACAAGCTCCTCGACTCCAACGGAAGATTACTTCTTCATGAGCTCTACTCGACTTCCAAGTGGCCCAACTTCATCTTTGGCACTCTACCAGGCTGGTGGTACGGTGAGCTAGACGGGCGGCCTGATGAGCCATACGTAGAACCGGCCCGGTGGGAGTCGGAGTTGACACGCGCGGGCTTTGCCAGTTTAGACGCAGTTGTTCTCGATGGTCAGGAGCCGTACCAGTTGAACTCCATCATGGTTGCAAAGCCGCAGGCCGACAGTACGCAGGCGAACAAGAAGACAGTCACTCTTCTATGCGACAACGGCGAGAGCCACGCGGACTCTCTTTCTCGACTGCTACAAAGTAGAGGTTACGTAGTCCATCCATGCCGGCTCGGTGAAGAGCTACTAGGATCCCAGGACGTGGTTTCTCTCCTCGATTGCAGTCGCCCCTTCTTCGAAGACATCAGCGAGTCTCGCTACGAAGCATTCCAACATCTTCTGGACAACCTCGGTAGGTCAGGCATACTATGGATTACGCATCCATGCCAAGTACAATGCCACGACCCAAGGTACGCCCAGATCATCGGTGCCGCACGTACAATCCGCACTGAGATGCTGTTGGACTTTGCTACGTGCGAAGTGGATGACATCGGCTCATCGCTTGATAGCATAGTCGATGTGTTCGCTAAGTTTCAGGCAAGAGAGGAAGATGAATCGCTTAAGCCCGACTACGAGTATGCTATTGTCAACAGTGCAGTAAATGTGGGGAGGTTCTACCCTTTCTCGTTGAAAGACGAGCTCTTGGCGGAGACAAGTCCAGAGGATCGGATGGCTCTTGACATGGCAAAGCCTGGTCGCCTGGCATCTTTGCAATGGATTCCTCGTGGAGTAAGACCGTTGACCGGCGATGAAGTAGAGGTTCAGATCTACGCCGCCGGCTTGAACTTCAAAGTAAGATGTCTCACCTTGCCTCACGCCTAAGCTACTGATGAGTTTGAACAGGATGTCTTGGGTGCCTTGGCGTTGGTTCCATTTCCAGAGGGTGGCTTGGGCTCCGAAATAAGCGGTGTCGTTTGCCGAGTCGGTCCCCAGGTCAAAGACCTCTGTCTGGGCGATCGCGTCGTGCTTATGAGTGATGGTTCCTTCTCAACCCACATCGTTATCCCTGAGAGCTTCTGCGAAAAGATTCCCGCCAGCCTAACATTCGAAGATGGGGCAACGATGCCTGCCGTTTTTACAACTGCAGTAGCCTCACTGTTCAATATTGGTGGTTTACAGAGAGGACAGGTGAGTCGACGAACACCAAGTCATCCATGTTAACCTGTCTGATCAAGCGCCTTTAGTCGATACTTATCCACAGTGCATGTGGCGGTGTTGGCCTTGCTGCTATCCAACTTGCGAGGATGGTGGGAGCAGAAATATATGCGACTGTTAGCAGCGAGGAGAAGGTGAGATACTTGACCGACACATTTGGCCTGCCCAGAAATCGGATATTTAACTCCAGAGACACGAGCTTTGTGGAAGGACTGAGGCGCGAAACCCATGGCAAAGGCGTAGATTTAGCCCTGAATTCTCTGTCCGGAGAGCTTTTGCACGCGACCTGGCATTGCGTAGCCGAGTTCGGCAAGATGGTTGAAATCGGAAAGCGTGATATCCTAGGCGCTGGTAAGCTCGACATGGACGTCTTCCTGGAAAACCGGAGCTATTCTTGCTTTTGCTTAGACAATCTCATAGCCAAGCGACCATCTGCGTATAAAGAGTGAGTGGATACCTTCGTGACTACAAAATGTTGAGCTTACACTATATGCTCTAGGCTACTCCGGTGGGTTATGAGGAACTTTGAGATGGGCCATATTACGCCAATCAGGCCCACAAAGGTTTTTGATGCCTCGTCGATTCAGGATGCGTTTCGACACATGCAACAAGGCAAACATATCGGCAAGATTGTTATCTCAATGCGAGGCATAGATGGCAGCGTCAAAATCGACACGGCCCTTGTCAAGACGGCAAAGAAACCAGAACTGGACAGCTCGGCGTCCTATTTGCTAGTCGGAGGGCTCGGTGGTCTAGGACGCGCGGTGTCGCGACACCTAGTTGAACACAACGCTCGCCGCCTAGTATACCTATCCCGAAACGCCGGAACGGGCCCAGAAGACCACGACTTTATCCAAGAGCTTGAAAGCATGGGCTGTGATATTCGACTCGTCAGAGGCAGTGTGACCAGCAAGGACGATGTGTCCCGAGCAATCCAGCAAGCCCCAAACCTGAAAGGCATCATGCAATGTTCAATGGTCCTTCGGGATCAAGCCTTCCCCCGCATGAGCCTGAGTGAATGGAGCACAGCTGCAGCACCGAAGGTCCAAGGGACGTGGAACCTGCACAATGCCACACTGGCAGCCAGCATCCAACTCGACTTCTTCGTGCTCTTCTCTTCCATGTCAGGAGTCATTGGTCAAGCTGGTCAGGCCAACTATGCTGGTGCAAACACCTTTCTAGATGCCTTCGTTCAGTATAGAACGAATCTGGGCCTTGCCGCGGCTTCCATTGACATTGGAGCTGTCCAGGACGTCGGATACGTTTCGCAAGATGTTACCCTACTGAAGAGGATGACGTTGGCGAGCGCGCACGGAATTACGGAACCCGAGTTTCTAGAAGCAATCACGGCAGCAATGTCATTCTCCCCGACGGACAAGACAAATCCTGAGACCCTTGGAACAGAGTTTGTCGATAGAAAAACCCTCGTGCTCGGTCTTGGAACGGCCATACCCTTGAGCAGCCCTGAAAGTCGGGCGTGCTGGAAAAAAGACAGGAGAATGGCCGTATACCATAACTCCTCCAAGGCCACTTTGGATGGCTCCGACTCCAACAGTGACAGTCTCAAGTCCCTCCTTGCCAGGGCCAGAAGCGACGCGAGTATGCTCAAAACTGACGACACGGCTGCCCTTCTTGCTAGAGAGATAGGCAAAAAGCTTTTCAGCTTCCTACTCAAATTGGACGAGGACCTGAACACCTCTGTTCCGCTTTCCCAGCTAGGTATGGACTCGCTCGTCGGCGTTGAAATGCGCAGTTGGTGGCGGCAGGCGTTCAGTTTTGATATTACCGTGCTCGAGTTGATGGGCATGGGCACCCTTGATGCGTTAGGGAAGCATGCTGCGGAAAGACTGTTAAAGGCGCTAGGTAATGACTCTTCATAACTCTTACACGATTTGTAAGATAGCAAATCCCAGAGGATTAGAAGCGCTCATTAACCGGTTAGCTTAATAGCTACTCCTCCTTTACCCCCCTTAGGTAGCTTATTCTTTACTAATCCTTTATTGTCACGGCACTGACCTGACGCATACTGTTTCATACTGTCTCGTACTGTTCCCTACTGTTGGCTGGCCCACCACTAGCGACTTGGCGGCCGGCCCTACTATTTATATACAATACCCCCTTTCCACCTTCTTCCCCTCTTCATACCACAACGTAGTTATTCAGTCTACTTCATTGCAGCACTGTGACAGTTTGTGGTATCTTCAATTTGCGCCCCATCGCGATTACTGATTCCCTGTACCCTAGCTAATTAACCTCTATCCTAGAGCAATCGCGACCTACGCGCGCCTCTGCTAAAACTAATACGTCCCTAGTATAGTCCTAGAACAATCCTCAGTTTTTACCTAGCGCCTAGATAGGCGACACTAACGACGCCGAAATAGCTAAAACCTAGAACCTCCGCAACGTTTTTGCAGACCTATTTATAGAGATATACCCCAATATCGCGTAGATAATCCGCCGCTCCCTACTATACCCTAAGACCTTTAAGCCTAGTAAAGCTTACCTTACCCTTATTAACTATACTAATAAGTTCCTTAATAATATTAAAGTAGAACTATAGTATATATATAACATAAACATCGCTAATAAGAAAGCTAACAAAAACCTTAGTGCCCTTATCGCTTCCTAAACAGGAACTATTAACTCTTAGGTAGAGACTATTACCGTTCTAAAATAATTAACCCCTATAATAACGGTAGTAACCTAGCAGAAAAAACGGAGATCTAAAGACCCGCTAATATTTAGTGGAAAAGGTACCCTACTAGAATAATAAGCTAATTTTAAGACCTGGTATATTAAGATTAAGGGAGTCTTTAACTAGGACTAGGACTACTTTAATACAGTTTAGTCCTAGATCCTTTATATCTTAGATATACTAGAGGATAAGGCCTATAAGTTTATTAAGTAGGGCCTAGAGCTTATATATAAGAACCCAAATAACATATCTGTGTAAAAATAGCCTACTAAGGAAGATATGCTTAAAGACTTTACTACCTACTATAAGGTCCTTAATATAACCCAGGTTATAAAAAATAAGCTTAACCATTTCCCCTAAGGCGAGCGTAATTACTAGTCCTAGAAGGAAGAGCTTAATAAGCTAATGGTCCGCGCTAAGAAGATAGATAAATAGAAGGTGGACTTACTCCAAAAGTTTATTTCTTTAAAGATAGAAGAGCTAGTACTTGAACTGGCCTATAAAATTAATAATAGCGACTATATAGGTTAGAGTAAGCAGATAGATATATTTGCTAAAAACCTCACGAACTATATACACCGAGCTAACCTTAAGAAGAATGCTAACTACCGCCTACCTACCTAAGCCCCTACCCCTATATTAATTTTAACCCTAGTAGTAACTAGAGAACCTATAGACCTTAATAGAATCTTAAACACAGAGCGTAAGCGCCGCATTAATAATAAATTATACCTTACCTATGGCCTACCTGGCCACTAGAAGGATGCTTATAACCCTACTAAGATAGTAAACCTAGTCCTAATGCTACCCCGTTAAACGACGCGAATAAATAACCGCGGACGTGGTAACTGTAGAGTCTATTATAGACGCGGCGACCGCGGAGCCTATTATGGCCGCGGTAGACAACCCCCCCCCCTTTAACCCTATAGCTTAGTTACTCCAAACTATACCCTATATAGGAGCCCAACCCGTTAATAACGCCTAGTATTAGTGACTTTGCGCTAGCGAATATAAACACGGCCACATTGTTAGTAAGGTATTATCTTTCTATACCCTAACTAAAATAGAGACTAATACCGCTAGCTAGATGGACACTAGACTGCCCTGCTAAGACAGCCCTATACCCTAGTTATTAAAAGGTAAACCCTTAAACTAAGTCGCGTCTAAGGGTCTAAACTATATAAGGAGGAAGACGAGAAGATTAGGTCCCTATTACTAGATTAATTAGTCCTTTTTATTAGTAAACTGCCACTTAATCTTAAATTAGCAAACAGTAATAAGAAATTAATCCTTATTTAAACCCAACTCTTCTTATTACGTAACCTATACCCCTAAGTTTATATTAATATAGTAAGCCTAGTAGACTCTGGTAGTACTATAATAGCATTTACCAATATAGAGTTTATTATAAGAAAGTATAATATTATAACTAAGAAGCTACTAGCACCTAGGCTACTGCGCCTTACAGATAGTATCCTAACTTTGTTTATTAC
>Ga0307515_10020344_pt1 | contig 11845 bp, 13 predicted proteins | sample 17_EM_MG_FD_194513 | JGI IMG/M metagenome (GOLD analysis project Ga0307515, IMG submission 194513) | Populus trichocarpa ectomycorrhiza microbial communities from riparian zone in the Pacific Northwest, United States - 17_EM | ecosystem: Host-associated > Plants > Roots > Unclassified | place...
CAGCCTTCCCTCCACCCCCTTCTCCCTCTTCCATCTCATCCGCTCCAGCGTCTCCTTGCTCATCACCAAAGACGACTTTACCGAGTCTAGCCTTCTCCTCATCCTCGACCACGCCCATCTTCCCGACTCTTCCCCAGAATTTCACAAATGAATTTTCCTTGAGCATGGCATCAAATGCCTCTCGAGCTATCGAGTACCGGTCCGACTGCCACCCAGCGAATTCGCGCTCGAGGTCGTAATAGTCGTATGCTGGGTACTGATCCTCATCCGAAGATGGTGGTGGCGAGACAGAGTCCCGAGGACGCTTCGGTTGACGACGTGACATCGAACGAGTTCGATCTCGCGGGGTGGCTGTACCGAGACCAAGCTTTTGCACTGGGAGGCTGGTGACTAAAGACTGCAGTGTTTCGCGTGAAAGGTCCTGGAAATGGACGTTTAGGCCTGGCGCATGGGCCTCGAACAGTGCGTGGAGTGCCGTTATTTGCTTCGCCCGGAGGTGGTCGATGTGGGCTGCGAATAAGGCTTGGCGATGGGCCGCAGGAAGAGGAGAGTGGGAAAAGCGCGGATCTGCTTTCAATGCAGAGGCGGCGGACGACCATGTAGCCTGTGGATCTCGTATGGCATCCACCAGAAGCGTCCTTGAAAACGAAATCAGTGCTGCGTAACCAGAATCTTTCGTCAAGTTCTCACTTGAATGAAAGCTCTCCTTCTTCCAAGCTGAGACCAGCCCGACTTCGAGCATTGGCTTTCTCGACCTTCCCCTTCTCCGCTTTGACCATTTCTTCGCGTTCCTTCACGGCTTTCTCCCGTCGCCGCCGCTTCTCCTCTTCCGGGTCGACCTCTGGAGCCCTAGACTGGTATTTGGTATTTGAAGGACCACCGCTAGCATTCACATCCACCTTGTTCTCCTCAAGAGTCTTGACGAAGGCTTCGTAGAGCTCCTCCCGCAAACTCGAGCTCCCGACTGCATCGTATCGTGGGTCTTTGACGAACGCCTTTTTGACATCCTTCCACGAGCCCCCAACTTCGTGGTGCAAATCCTTTGATCGCCCTTCGTTCAACATTTGCAAGAAATTCTTCTCCGTTACCTCTCTTTCTTTCCGCTTTTGTTCCCCGAGTTCACGCAACCAGGAACGAAAGGTTTTCTCCCTCTCCCGGTCATCCCTCCCATACTCAAAGAAGCGTCGGTCCTTCCTATGCGCTTTCCGCCATTCGTCCCAGGTGAGTCGTGTGGAGGTGGCAGTGGTGCGTAAGAGATCTTGAAATGCGGCCTTGAGCGTCTCCTTGTCCTTAGTGGTACTTGAGCTTTGTCCAGCAGGCGCTATGGCGGAAATTTTGCGTTTCTCGCGCGCCTTTTCCCGACAATATTCGTCGAATACTTCCCGTCGTGCCGTTTGGTTCGTGAGAAGTACGTAGCGTGGATCATTAACAAACAGCGGTAACGATTTCTCCCAAGGATGCATAGGGTTGATATCCTTCTCTTGCAGTAGAGTCTATCCGCCTGGTCAGTCCGGAGTGGGGAAGAAAATATATAAAGCGAACCTTGAATAAAGCCTTCCCTTCTTCCAAACTGATATCGACCTTGGCAGGAATGTCGAATATTTGTTTCGTTGCCTCGGCCTTGGTCATCCTTGGGGGTGCTGGTTCAGGTGCAGCCTGGGCTTCCTCATCCATAGCCATTTCCTCCGCCATCTGGCGTTTCCACGCTTCATCCTCGTCCTCTTCTGGCTGGTCTTCGTCTATCACAGGAACTGGCGCTTTGCTTTTAGGTGACTCTGGTTTGGGCGACTCATCAGTTTTTGGCTTCTTCACCTTTCCTCTTGACTCGTGCTCTTTTTCTTCTGCTTTCCGTTTTGGGTTTCGACTTTCGGCTACAGCTGCCATCTCAGTTTCCTTCCCTTGTTGAATTTTTTCTTGTTCCTCGCGTTCCATCTGCTCAACTATACCCTTGATCTCATCGGGAACGGTCCACACACTCTCTTTCCGACCAGTATGCGTCCAGAACACGTTGCCCATGTTCGTTGTGACTTTCAGCCACTCGGTTCCGGGTATTGCAACCTTTTCTGTGGGCTTTTCTTTCTTCTTTTTCTTTTTCTTTAGTTCTCCACTTGTATTTGTGGGATCTACTGGGGCCGAAAGCACTGGAATAGCGGGTAGTGGCCGAACGTAGGTCGATTGATTCGTCGCAGCATGATGGTAATAGGTATATCCCGTAGGAGCTAGTATTGTTGTGTCAACTACGGTTCAGAAATAGGAAGCTCTATACCTTTGTGTTCTGTCCAGCCTGGCGGTAAGGGTGGCGGGCCCATTGGAACCATGTTAGGGTACATTTGGTAACAGTTGTTGGCGAGAGCGGAGGGCGTTGTTATGTGTGTATGGACCTTTCTTTGAGAGGTCTTTGTAGAGTCCAGAAGATGAGAAGCTGGTCAAGTATAGGACAAAGCGCGTCAACTTGACCCAAAACCATCTGGAAGCGAAATGTCATCCTACGCGCCATCTCGGATGGGCAGCCCAGGAATGGGATTAGGCAGTGGAGGCAACTCAGCAATGAATGCGTCAGCAAATACCACGCTCTTTCGCAGGCTCGTATGGGAGGGTAGTGTCCCAGTCGAGATACGAATCAATCCCTCGCAGCTCCCAGCCGAGTCGGATAGAGGACTTGAGTCGTATTTTGTAAGCACCAGTAACTTGCTGTTATACGCACAGAATTGTTGAATAAGCCTCTTGTTCCATCAACTAGTTGCAAGTTCCCCGCATCGCGTACCTGCCGTTCATCATTAGCGACATACGGGCCCACTTAGCTGAACTCGTATTGAACGAACGCGAAGTACAGAATATCAAAGAGGAGAACTGGTGGTTTGAGGACGAGTTCAAGGGCGTGATCAAATGGTCGGTTCATTCGTCAACTCATGGGCGACTAGCTACTCAAATATCATAGGCATTGGCCATTAGGACTACTTTATGATCTCTATGTATCGTCCAAGACTGTTTCCATGGCTGCGACACAGAGCACTATGCTCGGACAGACCTATCCGCAACCAGTCTATCCTTTGAGAATGATCCTTCATCTGGCAGCACCACCTCCAGACAAGATCTTCCAGAATATGACAAGTGAAACGTGTAAACAAGCCTTTATGGGTCAAATCAAGGAAGCCGATTTTCTGAGATGGGGTACCACAAAGCGTGTGACTGGCTTGCGAAAGGCAGAGCAAGACGGTATGTGGGAAGCTCTGAAAGAACGTAAGTGCCTCTCCATAATTCCGCCCTTGGGTGCATAATGTCTCTCGCAGACAATTTCGACGAGTTCTGGCGCGTTGCAGCAAAGATTACACCCACACCAGCACCCGTAGGATCACCAGGAGGTCCTCCATCGAGTTTCCAGAATACGCAATCGACCTACTCGACCTATTCTACCTCTTCAGGTCATTCTCGCCCTCCCTCAACTGATCCAAGCGCCCTCCCTCTCGCCGATCGCGACTCTGCGACCAGCGTGCGATCTATCCCCATACGAATATTCCTTCCGGATCTCCCTTCTGCATCTGCTGCGGCTCATGCGATCGATTCGCTTTCACCCCCGTCGCAGGGATCTGCGACTTCACCGCCTTCGTTATTCGCAACACTCCCTGCCACTGCCACTACATCAACGATCTTGCAACCACTAATTCCACCGTTGGTCGAACAACAAGCACCAAATACTAGTCAACTGTCCGTCAACGCAACGCCGCAGACACAACCCCAAACGCTTAGAACACTACTGGAGACCCATCTGCCACTTCTATGGCCGAGGGTCCCTGCTACTCCACTGGCACATGCTATAGTACACGGCGTTGTTATTCCTGAAGATGCAGAGTTAGCATGGCTCGGAGCATGTATGGCAGGGCCAGACGGCTGGGTATCAATTATCATCGCGCTGGGTCGGCCATGATACGTTATACAGGGTGGGAGCGGCCTTCTGCGGTATATAACGCTAGATGATGTGAGCATTTTAGACTTACTTGATGGAACGATACCTTCTCCATGGTATAATATAATTCTTTCTAGGGGCTTGACCTGATATAAATGTTGAGCCGTTGAGCATGCCAAAATCCTTTCCTTGACGTCTATCTTTGGAGACATTGTTTGCTGCAAAAAGCTGGAAAACTGGTGACAGGTAAACCATTGGTCAGACTCTAGGAGCGAGTAGCCCATTGATATCCCTGACTGGACTCAAGCTCGTAGAAGACAATTAGAACCACATTGTCGCAACGTCCGAGCTGTATAAGGTAGCCGCCTTATACTCTTAGCAGCATCTGCCGCCAAACCGATGCTGTGATATGCCTCGTAGCATTACGCTCACCACAATGTGTCTTCTTTGGTATGTAATTGGTTCATTAGAATATATCAAGTCCGTTAACGGCCAAGTTGTGATCGAAATGTGCAACTCGCCGTTATACCAAATCAACCCCTTGGACGCGTTCACAATCATCATTGGTCGCGCTTCCCAGTACCGAATATCATATCTCCAACGACATTCTGGGGCTTCTGATACCCAGAACCTCCCCACGTCCACCGCCACATGGCTAGCATCAATACATTCGGCGTTAAACCCGAGTTGTATAACCCACGCATCGTCCGACGTATCTTCATTGCCGGTATATAACGAACCGTGAGAGTAGTTCAAATTGAATCACACTGCCCAACACTTGGTCCTGAAAATGCCCACGCCAACTCGATTGAGTCGGCTGATGCTGGCCTAGACGTTAAGAGAGTTTATAGGAAAGGATAGGTGGATGATAACGAGTCGATCAGAGAAGAGAAGAGATGAAGTTCTTACGTAGTCAAGCCACCGCGCGCATCCAGTTGTGCTTGCAACATGGGTACCTACCTACCTTAGCACGATAGATTGGATATATATATATTCGGACTTTCTAATGTTCTGTGCTTCCCGAGATGGTTCATTGTGCATTCTGGTGGTGAACTAATTTCCGCTCTGGAAGCAGGAGGGGTAACAAAGAAATAGGTTTCAGATGAGATTTCCTTGGAAGCCCATATCCCGCAGATCATTCACTGTCCTTGGTATCGTGGATTTTTGGTTTCTGTGACGCATTGGCAGCACTCACCAATACCTTTGGTGCTATCTTCACATTTCATGCAGCATTTGAATCCTCTGCTGACGACACCGCCGTAGCTGTGGTACGGTCAGACAGAACGGTGTTATCCAACGTTGTCATCAAGCAACACGCCCAGTGTGTTTCTTTCAGCATTCAAGAGGTTCGTGCACTGATTTGTAGTCATGAGCAATACGGCGGAATTCAACCATCCGTAGCCATATCATGGCATCAAAGAAACCTGGTACGTGCTCACACATCTTCCTTGCCGAATCCTACGATCGAGTATACTTTCTGCCAGCCGTTTGCCGTCAAACGAGCCCTTGAGGGTGCAAAAATGAAGGCGGTAGACGTAGATGGCATCGCTTTCACTCGAGGTCCAGGTAGGGAAATAGTGAAGAAAGAGAAATACGTCCTCATTGTTTGGTTTAGGGATGGGTGGTTGTCTTGCAGCCTCCAATAATGCAGCCAAATCTCTAGCAGCTGCTTTGGGAAAGCCTATTGTAGGAGTGCACCATATGGTATAATTATGCGCTTCCTTCACAATATAGCCTCTAATCATTTCCTCAGCAAGCGCATGCACTCACTCCTTTTTTAACTTCAGACCCTCCCCCAGAGTTTCCTTTTTTAACGCTTTTAGTATCTGGAGGACATACGCTGGTCCTCCTTGCGAGATCGCCTCATTCCTTCAAACTACTCTCGACGACGCTCGACCTCGCTATCGGGAATGTCTACGACCGATGTTCAAAGTACCTCGACATACCACCAGACCCACTCTTAGGCCGAGGAGCAGCGTTGGAACAATTTTCTCGTACCACTTCGACAACGCCACGTCCGACACCAACTCAAAAGTATCCTTTCCTCCCCCTAATCTACCAACCTTCATTTAGATATAAACTAGAGTCGATGTCTTTTACTGGCCTCGATACCGCCGTCCGCAGGTCGATTGAAGGTTCGCCGGAACCCCTGACAGACGACCAGCGACTGCATATAGCACAAGCATTCCAAGACGCAGCAGCTTCACTTGTCTGCGAGAAGATAATATTGGCCTTACGGTGGTGTTCAGATCATCAGGTGAATGTCACAAGTCTTGTGGCTAGCGGAGGTGTGGCTAGTAATTTGTATCTCCGCGAAAGGTGAAAAACTTGACATTAGCATATATTTTTTAGTATCTGACCCTGTCTGGTCCGTTTCAGGTTGCAACAATGTGTGGCCAAGGGAGAAGAGTGGAAGAATATCCCTGTAATCTTTCCTCCACCAGAACTCTGTACAGGTGAGCAGCTTCAAAGCTTGGTTTCCATTGCGTCCTTGTTACTATCGCCGCAGATAACGCGGCTATGGTTGGGTGGGCCTCTATGTATCGGTTCCTTGAAGGACGAACGGATGAGTACTCGATCGAGCCGCGCTCGAAATGGAGCATAGAGGATCTTGGGGATAATTTTGCATGACGTCATTTGGGACAGCGCAAAAGGTCGTAGAATGGGTTATTTTCCATCAGCGATCGACTGTTGGCGGATATAATTTTCCAATGCTGATCTTTGAATTTAAACGGCGGATATGCAAGCAAGGTTTGGTGGTACCATCAAGCGCCGGTCGGTGTGGCGAGCTGGCCCCGCACCCGGCGCCGCAGCCGATGCGCAGATGGGGATAATGAGATGTAGAGCAGTGAAGTATACTCCGAAGACACTGAAGACGCTAAAGCACCTTATTGCTCGTCTGATGCCAACACGCGTGTGTCGTCACTTCTTTGCGCGCAACTTGGCCAACTTTGCGCTGGCTCTGGATGAGTCCCCCCATCCCCAGGTCGAGGAGCGAGAATCCAATCGCGACGGAACCCTCAAAGGACCGTCCAAGACGCTCTATCTCCTTCGCTGAGGGCCTTCATCCAGACGCAGACCGACCATATAGTTGGGATGCTGAGCGGGCACCGCTGCTCGGCCCTGACGGCAAACCGCGCCAGAGGGAACGTCTAACAGCATTGTTCAGGGGCACTGGAAAGGCTACGTTCCCCCAAGCAGGCAGTTTCGGGGACGAGGCGAGCAGCAGAGGACGAACATTTCTTGGAGGTATCTTTTGCGGGGTCTTCGTCGCGTTGGTAATCACTTCAGCGGCGTTTATCCAACCTGTTCGCCCTGGATCTATTATCCATCCACCTAACATCCCCATTCGGCACCCCTCGTACCTTATCCATGCAGAACATGGTGCAGTCGCAAGCGAAAACGAGAGGTGCTCGATCATCGGCGTGGAAATGCTCAAGCAGGGCGGGAGTGCAGTTGATGCTGCTATCGCCGCGACTATTTGCATCGGTGTCGTCAACATGTTCTCATCGGGCATTGGCGGCGGTGGTTTTATGGTGATCAAACCACCGAATGACACGGCATATACGATCGATTTTCGAGAGACCGCGCCATCTGCATCAAATGCAACCATGTTCCTTAGAGACCCGTTATCGAGCATATGGGGTGGGTTGGCCGTCGGAGTTCCGGGAGAGATTCGCGGCTTGGCAGAAGCACATCGAAGATGGGGAAAGTTGCCTTGGAGAGATGTATTTGAGCCTAGTGTGAAGCTTTCTAAACGCTTCAGAGTGGCAAAGGCGCTGGCCGAACGCCTGCAGGTAAACATATGTCCCAAAAATATCTCCATAGATCTGATAGCTCTGCAGGCCACTGCTATGTTCATGGTCAATGACCCAGATTGGGCCCCGATATTCGCCCCGAAGGGTATTTTGGCTCGGGAAGGCGACTATATCTCTCGCAAGGCTTACTCGAAAACCCTAGCAGCGATCGCACGTGACGGCCCGGATGCCTTTTACTATGTGAGCGCTTCCCTTCTCTCTCCATTCAGCACTCCATTAACGCCTCCTTTAGGGACGCATTGCCGAATCACTCGTTTCCAAGGTACACGCGACCGGTGGCATCATAACGATGGAGGATTGGACATCGTACAACGTCACGATCGAGCCTGCGATAGCCGGCACATACCGAAACCGCAATGTTTATACAACACATGCTCCGACCTCAGGCCCAATCGTTTTGCATATTCTCAACCTTCTGGAGAATTACAACCTTCCAGGGGAAGGGAGAACAGCTTTGAATATTCACCGGCTCATAGAAGCAATGAAATGTAAGCCCACCCTTTCTTTGAACTCCAAATTATTATTTTTGGTTAACGACCCTTCAGTCGGTTTCGCTGCGCGGTATGCGCTACTGTTCGCTTGACCCGAAATAATCATTGACCCGAAGCAGAACTAAAGTATGCGATCCAAGATACCTGAAAGACACAAGGCAAATCGACGAGATACACACCAAACAATATGCTGATCTTATTGTTCGAAATTTGACTGACGGCTCGACACACCCTGCGGAGTATTATCACCCACTGTACGATACTCCGGAAGATCACGGAACGGTGAAGATGGTTTAATTCGTGTTGGACTAGGCAGTTGACAACGAACACCCAGACCCATACGTCCGTGATTGATATCGACGGCATGGCCGTCGCAATCACGTCCACCATTAATCTCGTCTTTGGTTCACGGGTGCTGGACTCCAAAACTGGAGTCATCTTGAACGATGAGGTCTGTCACCTCTGAAATTCGAACATTTCGCTGACAAGCAACCGCAGATGGACGACTTTTCGACCCCTGGACAACCGAATTACTTTGGACTCTACCCCTCTCCATGTATGTGTCACCTCGCTCCCCAAGATGGCTTCATCGTTGACCATCTGACAACCAACAGACAACTACCCTGCACCAAACAAACGGCCCCTCTCCTCCACCTCACCCACGATCGTCACTCACGAGGATGGTACACCTTTCCTCATCCTTGGCGGTGCAGGCGGCTCGCGAATATTCGGTTCAGTGGTCCAGGCCATCCTGAATGTCGACTGGGGGATGGACATCAGCAAGGCGATCGACCATGCACGCGTGCATGATCAATTGTTCCCCTGGGTAGTCGATGTCGAGAACACAATTGAGGCTGGTGTAGTGGAGACTTTGCGGGAGAAAGGACACAATGTAACAGGTGCGCCACGAGATGGAAGGGAACTGTGAGATGACACATCTGACCGCTTTTCTCCTTGTAGTCTCTGATATTTTATTATCTTATGCTACCGTAGAAGGCGTTATGCGGACTCAGGATGGACAGATCACTGGTAAGCCCTGGGCCTTTCTCCACAGCGTATAGTTTGTGACACTCCCAACCTACTCGTGTATCCCACAGCCGCAAGTGATCCGCGAAAACACGGCGTTGCGGCTGGCTACTAAGACGGAAAGGATGTAAACTCGAACCCAATCACGCAATAAATGAACGACAAACATGTACATCCAGCGAGCCTGTAGGATAATGTTGGGACATGTTACCAAAGATACCCTGCTTCTATTAAGTACCTTCCGAGTGTTATCCTATCTGTTCTGCACCAGTCAGCCTCGACGCTACTGGCAAGTCTCAGCATTTATCGAAGAACCCGCAAATCATCCTTGGAAAAACCGCGAGAACTATTGTCAGGCATGTAGTATCTCGATCTTACAGGACCATTATATTAAGCCTGTACCGTGTCTCAAAATGAGGAGTCACCTCGTCTGTCAGATCGCAAGTGACCGCTTGAGATAGATATGGTCCCACCTTGCCAGACATCGTGTCTATCGTCCGACAAGCTGAAGGTAATAAAAAAAGTAAGACGGAAGTAACATTAATTTTTGTGTCCCCGACGCCATGTGCTACTTTAACAAGGTGGCAAAGTCTAGATTGTGCGTGGAGGGTGATGCAAGGATGTATAATTACCGTTATCACTCGTATACGAGGCTAATATTTTGTGTCTGCGTCGTCCTCTAGACGCACAACCATCGACGTTGCACTTTTATTGTCCGCTGGAATCATTCAAACCTCCTGTTGGTCCGATTTTGGCTCCACATTGTGTACACTCCCACTCGGAGCTTTCATCTCCATCCCCGTTGAGATATTAGGTGGGGTGACACTATCCTCCTCCTGTGGATTGACAGTCCACGTGACGTTGAGGGTGATATCATCCAAACAGGGCGCGTGGAAAATATCCCCGTCGATTGTGCCGATAATTGTTTTCAATGTGATTGTCCCCCAGGCAAAGACTACGATACCGGAGAGGGTCGTTCCGAGAATGCTGAAGAAATCTGAGTGCAAGGTTGCGCCGAGGGAAAGGGTTAGAAGAGAGTAGACCCCGCTAAATAATTTTTAGTGATACGAGAAGTGAGCGGGGACTTGGGGTAATACCTTGGGAAGACTACTCCCCAGAAATTTACTTTGAAGGGGATATACTGGCGGCGGGCGACATCTGCCAGACCTACAGTGGCAAGATAATCGGGACATTGAGGAGTAGGACTATGAGAGGAAACAATCACCCACCAATTGCCGCGGTGATTGCCCACCAGGCTCCGATCGCCCAGAGCCCAAATGCAAAGGTGACAGCGATCGTCTGTAGTACCTCTCCTGTTGCCGGGTGGGAGAGAAAACTCGAAGGTGGCGCGGAGCCTGACAACCCCGGTAAAACGGAGGCAAGAGTTTTGCCGATAAGCAGCATCGCGTAGCCTCCCTGGGCGAGGTTTCAGTCGAAAAGGGATGGAATGACAGAATTCGATGCCTGTACCTGACCACAAGGACCTATCGGAAGGAATACGCTAACCATTAAGCCGACTGCGGGAAATCCATGTGTAATCAGGCGGAAGAGGTAGATAGTGGCCTGACGTAACCTAAAATTAGTACGTAGAATAACGGCAAGATGGCCCTTACCATCATTAATGCCAACGAGAGACCCATTATGACCATCGTGATGGAAACCACTACAGTCAATAACGCTCTGTAGGGGTCAACTGTGGACCACGAATAGGCCAGGAGACCACCTGTAGATGATGCTACGATGGGTGCGACTATTGGGAGCATCCATGTCGCGTTGAGCGTCCCCACAGAGTGATCGTGACGAGTTATCCTGTACAGAACAGTGAGTAGGGTAAAGATATCGGCAGCGAAGACATACATTACGTAAGTGAGTAAAACTGCACAGGCGACTGAAAGCACGGCATCGATCCACCAGAGAGCCCACAATATTTCAAGGAATCGCAAACCCCCCAACGCGCGGTCGGCGTAGAACAAGGATAGAGACGCGCTGATGAGGGTAGCGAAACCCATCGGACAGCATGCAAGGAACAGGCTTTGTACTGGATGATGAAGCATTCGGCTCCAGATCTCTGGGAATAAGGTGTATCGTGCAATCGACATTGCGAGGAAGACGAAGAAAAGGATAGCGTTTAGGGCGAAGAATATGAACGCGGCCCACCACCGAGCATCTGGTGTGCCGTACGGGATGTTCAGGATGAGCGCACTGAGAACACCAGTTCCTAAGGAACGAGTGAGAAACGGGGAAAAGAGAGGTCGATGACGGACCCATTACGAGGGCGAACCATGAAGGAGTAAAATGTCGTATCCTGTCCCTAAGCGTTCTCGTCCTTCGAATATCGGTACTCGCCATTTGAAGTCTTGTTCGAGTGTGAGCTCTACGAGTGCTCTTTTGCTTTTTATCAAATGTCGATAATGAAAATAGAGATCCGAAGTCGAGAAGTCGGAGGGGGACGGTGGATGACAAACCAAACCACTGTTCCCTCGCTTTCATTTTCGGCCGTCTCCGTCGTTCCGTGGTGGACCCGGTGCCATGTTCGGCTTCTGGACCAAGGCTCAGCAGCAGCAGCAGTCGTCGTTTCCGGCGTCACCCGAGCCACCATCGACGTC
>Ga0307515_10020345_pt1 | contig 11845 bp, 5 predicted proteins | sample 17_EM_MG_FD_194513 | JGI IMG/M metagenome (GOLD analysis project Ga0307515, IMG submission 194513) | Populus trichocarpa ectomycorrhiza microbial communities from riparian zone in the Pacific Northwest, United States - 17_EM | ecosystem: Host-associated > Plants > Roots > Unclassified | place...
CTTGTAATTCCATGCATGAGATTTATCTATTCACAATCCGACGAAAAATATATATAGTAGAAATTTGGCTTCTACCACTGTATTATTCCTGGAAGCAGATTCACTATCAAATTTAATAGTGTTACCGGTAAAAATTTACGTTGATATTTAAATTTACAGTTTATTTATATGTATTTTACCGACGGGTTCACAGACAAAACTAGTCCATTAAAAAAACTCTCGTCAATAATTTCTAGTCTGTCGGTGAGTCTATCGATAATAAATTTACTGGTGGATTTACAGACAGACAAAGCATGCCAAATTTTTTTTTTACCAGCTTCATGTTATTGATATTTCCCTTCAAAAGTTTGTCATATAACCGATAAAAATACCATATGCAATTTCATTAGTATTTTTATTTGTTTGTTTATATATCAATCGGTAAATATAACATATCATCGATATAATACCATCTGTAATTCCATCAAAGAGTTAGCAGTAGCAGTGACATTGACAGTAATTCTTTTTCAACTCTCTGAAATATATAGACGAATGTGGTCCCTTGGTAACCCTGTCCGCAATATTTTTTTAAAAAAACTATATTGAACAGAAGTAGTAAAATAATTAAAATCAAATATATAAAAATAAATTAAAATACTATAAAAATTAAATATTTATTATAAATTTAAACATTTGGACGTTCAAATACAATAAATCTAAAAAAAAGACGACGCTGGAGGAGGAGGCTAGTCATTGCTGGGATCGTGGGGCCAATAAAGAGGATCATATAGACTGCCCATGTGTGATCTACGTTCAAATACAATAAATCTAAAACATAGACGGCGCTGAAGGAGGAGAAGGAGGAGGCTGATCATTGTTGGGATCTGGGGCCAATAAAGAGGAGCACATAGACCACCCATGTGTGATCTCATCTTCATTATCACTCGGCAGAGTTCTTCATATTCCGCAATGAGTCGTTCATATTTTTTTTATTGAGATGAGTCGTTCATAGTTTGTAATTGACACTATGAACAGTGTCAGGGAGAAGGGGAACATTTCTCATCGCCACTGAAATATACTAACGAAAACTTTATGTCAGTACATTCGTGTGTAATTGACACCATGAACAATGATAGGGAGAAGGGGAACAACTCTCATCGCCAACACAAGTATTTCTTTATGAGCTCTTTTGTTAAAGATACATCGTTACAACATCTGGATCTAGAAATTTGTCGTGAGAGGTTGAGCTGTGTTGAGATTGAGGGGAGGGGAGGGGGTGGTTGTTTCTGCTGTTTGTTATAGAAAAAAAATGCACAAGGCGCAAGATAGAAATGGGGGAGGGGTGAGGAGGGTCGATTGTCAGTTCATAAATTAAATAATATCAATGGATTTACAACCATAATTATTTTGTCGGCCATTCTGTCGGTAAAAAATGTCATGTCAGCTTTTTGAACCTCACTGTAATACAATATATAATTCCGTCGGTATATACCGATAAATTATTTTTGTCAGTATATTTAAGGACAAACTTTATATATCATCAGGTTAATTTTGATGGTAACGTCGTTGGTAAAAGTTACGCATCATCGTATTTTTCTGATAATTTTTTATTCTTTCATTTCCCACTGCAATTCCCTTGATATATATCGATAAAAATGTTTTTGTCAGTGTTTATTAATGGATGTAGCAATGGAAAATTTTAAATTTCTGAAAGTGAAGACTTAGGCTTCGTGATACTTGGCATTGCATTTGTTAATTATTATTTACCTGTGAGATATACGTACAAATGAATTGCAAAACATATCCTGCATAAATTGTAAACAGCCATATACTTTCAAGTCTCTATATAAAACATGCTATTACACAAAACAAATACACATCGATTTTGTTTATCAACTTAGTTATATTACAGAGGATTTTTTTTTAAAAAATAAACATATTAAAGATAATGATTCTCACGTTTTTTAACCCATTGGTTTTTTCTGTTTGTTTACCTCCAATAACCTATTATTGGAACAAAAGTCAAAATATTTTCTTGGAGACTTGGACATGCCAATATTTCTTTCTTTGATTTTAAAGGAGTGCTAGAAAAACTACGAGAAAATATTAGTTATCTTACTAGATTACCATAAGCAATTCCCTAATTATAAAAATAAATAATCAAATATAAAACATAATATCTACTCTTATAATTTAATTTTAGAACCTCCAAAAATTCTCCGTTTTCTTTTAAAATATTTCAGAGAAATTCCAAAAAAAGTGTTTTCAAGCCACAAGATAATCTACTGCTAGTCAGAACATCGTGTGGATAGACAATTTTGGAGCCTTGTTGGAGAAAATTAAGAAAAATAACTGAAATTAGTTATGATTGCGCAAATTGAAAGTTTGAAAATCAATATGTACAGATTGCAAAGTTAACATATATGATAGATTTGAAAAAATCAATTAAAAAAATAATAAAAGAAAAACAAATAGTAATTAAAAGCATAATTATTAAACCCGATCAGGGAGTTGACCCGGTCAAGGGGTCGGGTCTTGGGTTACACGGGTTGACCCGGTCAACCCGAATCAACTCAGAAAAATTAAAAAAATATTAAAGTTTTAATATTTTATATAAAAAAATTAAGAAACAATCCATATAAATATAGATTATACATGTTTTAAATAATCAAGTTTAAAAGATTATTCCAAAATATTTTTTATCCTACGTTGAAAAAACATAACTTTTTTTTTAACATTGAGTATATATATTAAAGGATTTCAAATCCCACATTGAAAAAATAAAACATTATTCTAATATTTATATAGTGAACTTTGAAAAGGATTAATAACCAACTTAAAAATATATATAAAAAGTATCTGGTTATGAGAAAAAACACATTTAAAAAAAATATCTTTACCATGTTTTGTTAGGTCGCTCGGGTCACAGGACAACCAGGTAGGTCAACTATGTTTGATTTTATTTTTTTGTTTTTACCAGTTTTTTATCCTACTCAAATCGATTCGGTCACCAGGTTTGATTTTTTTTTTTTTTTAAATCATTTGATAGCTTTGATGCTAAACAATTATTTGATTGGGCGTATAGATGTGTTCTGGATAATTATAGAATGGTGGTTGGTGTATCAAAGCCATTTCTTTTATGCCCTTAAAAAGCCTGTGTTTTTACAACTCAGTTGATGTGGCTTTGCGTAAGCAGGGGATAAGGGGAGTGGTAAGTTTAAGGAGCCGTGGGTTAGCTGATCTTGCTTTACTTAACCAAATTTATTAATTCTGTTTTATTTTATCTTGAATAGTTGAAATACATTGTTCTATCTTAAAAAATAAAACAACTTCAGATAAATTTTATTTATTTTATATCTCGATTCTTTCTAGATTTTTCAGCTAATTTCATATTCTAGTTTCATTTTGTCTATTACTTGAATAGAGTTTTTTTGTCTTTTTTTTTAAAAAAAAATTTCTATATTTTTCTTCTTCTAATCTCATCATTCAACATTTAATTTATTAAAGATTGGATATCATAATATATTGTGGTTTGTTTTCTTTGTGGTTATCTCAGTCTTATGGTCTATATCATAGGTTTAAAAGCTAACCCAGTTGACCTGAAGTTTTTTATTTTTTATTTTTTTCATTGATATTTTTTTTAAAATTCTTCATTCAACTTTTTTAACATGTGATTAAATAGAAGTCAAGCTTTTTTATTTTTTTCGGTTTGCTTTTTAAGAAGTTATCGTAGGCTCATGAGCCACGTTACGAGTTTTGCAAGTTAATTCAGGTGGACTTTGAGTTGTTTTCTTGTCTTTTTTTTAAATTAATTTTTTCTCAATTCCATCATTCAATAATGGGTAACAATTTGTTTTTATTTGCTTTATATGAGTTATCATGGTCTAATAATCCAAGTTGCGAGTTTGGAAAGCTAACCCGAGTTGACTTGATTGATCCAATATGTTTTCATTTCAATATTTTTTTAAAAAAATTTCGTCTTGATTTTTTTAGTCAAACTATATTTTTAATAGTCGTTTAGATTATCTTCGGATATGTTAAATTAACCGGGTTACATTGGATCAACTCTCACAACATTTAATTTTTTTCAACTAGAAAAATGATTCACAACATAGTGCAGGCCAATGATTTAGTAGTTACTAAATAAGAATGTTTAAATTTTAAAATTATGTTTACATTCATGACTTTGCATTTAAAATTTAAATAGTATAATTTCAAGTTAATTTATTTTTAAATTTTAATTGGAATTATATATATGAAATTAATATTTTATATATATATATATATATATATATAGACACACACATACACGGTACAATCTAGGAATAACACGTCTAAATGCTTCGGAAAACAAAATATGTCTAAATGCTTTAAATAACATTAAAAAAGAGGTGCAAAACAAGAAAGAAATTTACAAACTTTTTTTTTTTTTAGTTTAACGTGGGTGTCCGGGCCAGCTTGCGCGCACCTCGACTAATCCCACGGGCCCTGAAGTTAACGACCATGTAAGCCTCCAGTGGTCATTATATGAGTAACCACAGGGCTCGAACCTGAGACCACAGAAGAAGTAAACCTTTTGGTTTTAAGCTCTTATTACTGGATCACCACCTAGATGGCTCTTGTTCCCATGAAATTTACAACCTTGATATGCTTGAATATTGTTTTTAGTCTGGTTGAAAGGTGGACTGGGAGTCCTTCAAATTGAAAACCACCGGCAATTCATAGAAAGAAAACAATTGCCTGTATCGTTAAACAGTGATGGTGTAGCGTTGACCATCTGATGGCAATTATTTAAACACGGTTCGGTTTGGATAAAAATATTCAATCAATTCGAGTTCTTATTAATTCATTCAGTTGGGTTTATGTTTTAAGAAATTAAATTGATTGGACTATTTTTAACAGGTTTTAATTTAATGAGCCTTGAAAAAAATAAAAAAAATTACAAATTTAATTAAAGGAAAACTTAATGTTAAATATTTATATATTTATCTATCATTTTGATTTTAGAAGAAAGATTAGCCTTTTATTTTAGTGTTAATTAACATTAACAATTTTTTTTAGTTTATTATAAAGCTAGTTATTTTAAATCAATACATACAGTTAGTTGAGTAAATAATGCAAAAGATCAAATCATAATTGAGCTTTCATAGTAAATTTTCCATATAGTTATTAACATGATTTAATTATTATATGGTTGGCAATGATCAAATATTAATTAGGTACGAAAGCTATTTAATTATGCAAAGTGCCTCTTCCTTCTTATCATTCTTGCCTCTAGTGAAGAACTTGTAGCCTCTGTAGAAAAGTGCACCATGGCCAGCCAAAGACATAACAAAAAACTGCAATAAACAAAGGCCACATGATTAAACAATGTAATTGCATCAAGAAATAAAGCAAACGGGAAAAAAAAAAATTAAGACTAAAAACAAGTTTGGCTTCCTTTAGAATCAGTTTAGCATGTGTGCAACATTGTGGTATTCGTCCTTCCGGGTGAGGTTAAAACCTTATGATTTGTAGTCACTATAAAATCTTATGATTTGTCAGAGTCTAGGTAAGAGGATTAGTTGTGCAATGAGAAAACGTATCACCCTCAGTGTATCCTACCTATAGTAAGTTGTTTTGTTGTTTGTTTTAAGTCGTGTTTCTATTTGTTAGTCTATTTAAGGTTCGAGAGAAGTCTTTTTCAGTGTAGAGATTCTTATTTCATCATGTTAAAACCTAGTCATTCTAAAAAACCTAGCAAAGTCTGTCTAAAGTTTAAGAAAAGTCATTTTTAGTAAGGAGATTCTTATCTTACTATGTTAAAAACTAAACAATCTAAAATCCTAGAAAAAAAAAGTTTTTTGTTTGAAATTTTGACAAAATCCTAATGGATAATCACAAACTTGTCGTGATACTCATTAATTGATTTGATTGTTTTTGTATTCTTTCTAAGTATAATGAAAATGCAATTTTTATTTTTTTTTTGTATAAAATATACTGAAAGTTTTGGAATTTTTTTGTATGCAGACAAAATTTGAATTTTTGAAATGAAGAAACATTTTTGGAATTTTTGGAATTTTTTGAAATTTCAGTGAAAAACATGTACTTTTAATACTGGATCAGTATCTACAGTATAAGTCTATAGCCTCAATATTAAGTGAAAAAATTGAATAAAAACTGTGAGGGACCCAAAAAAAATTCTGAAATGGTCCCTGAATTTTTTTAGAATTTTTGGAAAATGTTTTGGGCTTAATTGGTAAAAGAACAAAAAAAAAAGTAAACCTTGTTGGAAAATCACTAGAGTATGTTTGCCAAATATGCCCTTAATTAAAAATCAGAGGCACAAAAAATATCTTAAGGCTGTGTTTGAAAAACTTGCCTTAAGAACACAAAATATGTGTTTTCCTTTGGTAAAAACTTAACTAGCCAAACATGCATTTATGGCTGAAATGGGCCTGACCCAACTACATGGGTTGGGCCTCCTAGCCTAAAGCCCAAGCTCAGAGACAAAACTCAAAAGAGGCTCAACCTAGTCACGTGGGTAGCCCATAAATATAATCCATAACAAAAACAACACAAGCGAAGATCAAACAAACATTTTTGCTTGAATCTGACGAAGAACATCATTGAAGAATCCAGAAATGTGGGTTCTAAACCAGACCATATATGGAAAATCCACGGGTACAGGGAGGTTAGAAATCATGCAAGGATAAAAAATTTAGCATTTATTCACTTCGATTATCATTGAATTGTTACGATTTGGTCAGAGAAGGTTTTAGTTCAAAAACCAAACTCTAAGATTAAAACTTTAAAATACATGTTATTGATGCAAAAGAAACATAGATTGTTGGCTAAAAGGGTCATGCAAAGTTGCTAGTGCCAAGAAATTGATCAAAATGGATCCAAATCATGTAGCAAAAAAATGTTTTTTCCCAGAATTATTGCCTAGACAAAATATAGAAAAAATATAGAGAAAAACCTAGAAATGACGTCAATCCAAAAAACAACACTAAAACTCAAGAAATACAACGTAAACCTAGCAACCAAGGCCCAAACACCTATAATTGCCTTAGACCGTCCAACAAAAAAAAAAGAGATTAAGAGGAAAACAATAAACACAACTTAGGCTACCAAAACACCTATTTCTATGTATAAGCATTGTTACATTGATTGTCTTTAACATTCTTAATCATAAACAACATGTATTTGGCCCAGGCAAGCCCATCAAAACACTAACAATAGTCTAAGAACAACAGAAACAAAACAACAATCAAACTTCGAAACATGCTACCATAAAAAACAAACACCCATTGCATTTAAACCAACAAAAGAATTTAAGAGAAAACATAATGAACACTCAATGCAAAAGATAACAATGAAAATATAATGGAAAGAGAGGGGGTGTGCTCATTAAGCTACACCCCCTCGTCAAAGTTGAAAGCTTACCTTATCTAAAGATATTGCCTCCTTATTATCTTTCCTCGAGTTGTGATGGTGTGTGTGGAAGTGGAGTTGTGTCTGAGAGTTGGTAGAGAGCTTGGTAATTATGGTTATGATGGATGGTTCAAAATATAATCTATGTTTATACCCCTTTTTTTCTCTTCATTTCTCCCTCTTTCATGGCCTTTTGCATGAGTTTTTAAAGGGCCACTGACATCCTTTTAAGGGTAATGAGCTGGATCATTATCTCCCATTGATGTAGAAGAATCAATCCAAGCCATTCATTGAGGCTAAGGGTCAGGCTTCGTAGTGTTTCAGAGCCGACAAAACAGGTACACTAGTAAGCTTTCTGGTCAGGGCATGGGTTTTAGCTTCTTGTAATAGCGCTTTTAGGGATGCAAAAGAGCTTTTATTTTGTCTAGGTAGGAGTACAACATGCAGGGTATGAGGGGGTATGTTCATTGTCTTGTTCAGGTAAGAGATGAGGATGATTTCAGGTTTGGGAGGTAGCAATAGAACCAACCTTCTTGGGATCTTTAAGGAAGAAGATCTGCAGTAGCCAAATAACAAGTCAATCGACCCTTTTTTTATTTGTTTTTTTTTATTTTGAATTTATCAAAATGACATCGTTTTGATAACTCTTGGCTAATTAGAGTTCTAGAATTAAGATTTGACTAAAAGTCAAATTAGTCCCTGATCTTTTGACTTCTTTTAATTGCACCCTTAATTACCTTAAAACTTTTTAATTTCACCTCTGCCAAACTCAAACACCAACCCTGAAGTTCAACAACTTTTTCATCTTGGTCCTTGGTTTTTTTATTTATGTAAATTGATCCCTAATTGATCATTTAACTTTCAATTTTCTTTCATTTGACCCCTCATTTTGCCAATTTCAATCCCTGAAGTCTTGCGCATTTTACAAGTTGGTCTTTGGTTCTTAATCTCTTTAATTTAGACCTTAATTGACCCCCAAACTTTTATCTTCTTGTGATTTCACCCCTGATTTCACCCAATTGAGTTTGAAAAAAAAAATTTGGTCCTCTAAAATTTTAATCTTCTCAATTAAGTCCAAATCAAGCTTTTAAACTTAATTTCTCACCAATTAAGTCCTTAATAAAAATTACTTTAACTCATTAAAAGTTCAATTAAGTCCTTGCACTTAATTAAATCTTTTAATTTGACCCGAATTAATTATTAAAATTAATCAAAACTTTAATTAGGCCCATGATTAATTCAAATTGGCCTGCTAGAGGTTTAATTAAGCCATCAGACTTAATTTTTATACAGATTCATCTAATAATCATTTGATTTGACTTTGAATCTATATTATCCTTCAGTCTTGGGCATATTGGGGTAGGATTGGGCTTTCAATTTTGTACAAAATTCCAGCTCAATTTCTTCATGCATTTGAAACCCTTCTTGGTCTACTCTTGCCAAGTAGTCATTTTTTTTGTTGCTTTTCATTTAATAGGAAATGGTAATTTCAAGGAAAACCCAAAATTGAATTACGAAAATCAAAGCAGACTATGATAATTGTTCTTCTAACATGAATGTAACTCCATCATTTTCCTTACTTTTTAAATATTAAAATTAATCAAGTCGTACCGCAGGCATGCACACACATAATGAGATCATCATTATCATAGACTAAATCAACTCCACTCTCTAAGCCAATTTGTTATAAGACCAAGGCTTGCATTTAGATAAAGAGTGAAAGGTCTAAAGAATTGCTAGGTCTATATATATATATCGATCAATGACAATTTGTGCCATAAGTAGATATATTTATTTCAGTATATTTACTGATGACTATTCTGGATATGATTATGTGTATTTAATGAAACACAAGTTTGAACATTTAAAATATTTAAAGAATTAAGAAATGAAGTTGAAATACAAATTAAAAATAGTATCAAAATACTTTGATCGGATCAATGTGGTGAATACTTGAGCCAAATATTTCAAGATTATTTAAAAATAATGAGATTTTCTCACAATGAATACCTTCTAGAACACCACAACTTAATGGAGTTTTTAAAAGGAGAAATCATATATGCTCTATGATGAGCTATACAAACCTCTCACCTTTTATTTGGTGTTATGCCTTGTAAATTGCTGCTTACCTTTTAAATAGGGTAGATACTGCTTCAATTTCTTATGGAAGCTGATGATGATGAATTGCTCATACTTGATGAGCCTATCAACTATATGGAAGCAATATCTAATATTGATTCCGAGAAATGACTTGAAGCTATGAAATTTAAAATGGATTCTATGTACACCAACTAGGTATTGACTTTGGTTGATCCATCTGAAGGGATAAAACCTATTAGATGTAAGTGAGTCTTTAAAAGAAAGACCAACATGGATGGCAATGTACAAATGTACAAAGCTAGACTAGTTGCCAAAGGTTACAAATAAAGACAAGGAGTTGACTTTGATGAAACCTTTTTGTCGTTAGCTATGATAAAATCCATGAGGACTTTACTTGCTATAACTGTATACCATGATTATGAGTTTTGACAAATGAATGTCAAAATAGCATTCCCAAATGGAAATCTTCACGAAGATGTGTATATGATGACAAAACCTGAAGGTTTTGAATCTAAGAAATCTACCAATAAAGTATGCAAGCTACAAAAATCCATTTATTGGCTCAAACAAGCTTCAATGAGTTGGAATATTCATTTTGATGAGATAATCAAACTGTTTAATTTCATAAAAAAATATGGATGAACCTTGAAACTCCTAAAAAATTTTAAATTTGTCATTTCTGCACCACATATGTGTTTTTAGGAAACCCAACATGATGGACCATACAACTCAACAACCTTTTTATGAGAACTGGGGCCTTAAAAAGAAACACCTGTAAAACATACAAGATTTTAAAAATTACCATAAGTACTTACCTCATCATGATCATTGTGTTGTATAACTATATGAACATAACCAATATCATTAATCCATTCTACAAGCATATTAATTTGTGTCCTTATCAATTTAATATCTCATCGGCAATCACTGATAAACTTTTCTTTTGGATTAATATGGATCATTTTATAATCACCACACATATAACAACTCCTTATATTTTTCTCTACTCTACTGGTATGACTTGCATAATATTATTAAATTTCATAATTCAAATACAATCATTAAAAGACATGGCCAGTAGTTCTTCAACATAAGCATTTATATTATAGCTTTCAAATTCAAGCCTTCATATAATTTCACTAATTTTCAATTCAATTATATTCACATTCTTACCAAGGACCATTTATTCATCCTTTCGTATTAATAATTACATTTCAACATCAACTATAATATTGTATTAATTCACGGGTTTTCGTCTAAGATGATAGACTATACATTTCCTTGGTCTCCATCTGAGATGGAAAACTACTCATATCATTGGTCTCGATCCTAGAATCACATCCGATTATTATGTATTATTCATTCCATATTCAATGAAATTTCAGCAGAGTCTCCCCTTAAAAAGAAACCTCCCCAAAAACTCAAACCTATAAGGTCACAAAATTAGCTTCCACCTCATAAAGGACTAATCAATTTTATCCCTACATGACCTGATACCATTAGTCTTATAGACCAATCAATTTTATCCCGGTATCTATCGATACCATTAGTCTTATAGGATAATCATTTATATCCATGTATCAACCAATGCCATTAGTCTCACAGACTAATCAATTTCATTCTGGTATCAACCGATACCATCAGTCTCACACACTAATCAATTTCATCCTGGTATCAATCGATAGTCACTAATACTTTAAATGTTAAGTATCAATCCATGTTATACCCTTAGTTTTTGATATTCAAGAAGTAATCCACGTTTAGGACCTTAAATTTAAAAGTTAATGCATGGATAGAGAAGCTAATTGATTGAACATCTTCTTAACTTCGCTTATGCGGCTGACTATAAATTACCCATTACCCAAACACTTGTGGCCGATACATTAAATTTTATGATCAAGTCCCCATTTCTTCATAGCCGACTTAAAGTTAACAATTTAGAGCCCCACTCTTGTGGGCGACTCCTATACATAAAAATACATCAAACATGTCCTCTAAAGGACCTAGCCCCATATATATGACCAACTATCATGCACATAAACCATGTGTACCTCGTATTCCAATTCAAGTCTCCCAACCTAAGCCTCATTCATATGGTTGACTTTTCATAAAACTCAAACATCATATAAATAGGAACTTATCAATTCAAGCCCCACTCATGTGGTCGACTTCATGCACACAACATTTGTCTGAAGATAATCACCACATTAAGGCTTTATTCGTTTTTTATCAATTCATCACAACAAATATGTACAAATCATTATCTTAATACTGAAAATATAGACTTATATAAATTGATATAAATTAAAAAGGATGAGGTGACAAACATCTACCTGGAGTCTATGAATGA
>Ga0307515_10020346_pt1 | contig 11845 bp, 11 predicted proteins | sample 17_EM_MG_FD_194513 | JGI IMG/M metagenome (GOLD analysis project Ga0307515, IMG submission 194513) | Populus trichocarpa ectomycorrhiza microbial communities from riparian zone in the Pacific Northwest, United States - 17_EM | ecosystem: Host-associated > Plants > Roots > Unclassified | place...
GCGTTCGATCAGGCCGCCCGCAAGGGCGACGATCCAATTGATGATGAAATAGATTAGACCGGCGGAAGCGAAAATCTCAAGCGGCAGGAAGGTGCTGCCGGCAAGATCCTGGGCCATGCGCGTCAGTTCGACGATGCCGACGACGGAGACCAGCGAGGAGGCCTTCAGGATGAGGATCGCTTCATTGACGAGGGCTGGAAAGGTCAGCCGGAGTGCGATCGGGACCTTGATGCGCCGGAAGGCCTGGGCGGGTGTGAAGCCTACCATCTCGGCGGATTCGATCAGGCCGCGCGGAACGCTGGCAAAGCCGCCGCGCAGGTTTTCCGCCTGATAGGCAGCGGTGCAAAGGGACAGCCCGACGATCGCCGCGACGATGCTCGGCACGTTGATGCCGATCACCGGCAGCAGATTGTAGATCAGCAGGAGCTGCACCAGCAGGGGCACGCCGCGAAAGAAGCTGATGAAAATCTGTGCAGGAACGCTGAAGAACTTGCGGCCGGACAGCATCGCACCGGACAGCAGAATGGCGATGGCAAAGCCGATCAGGATCGATATCAGGCTGATGCCGATGGTGTAGAGCGACGCTTTCAGGAGAAGCTCAAAAAGTTTCAGGGACATTGCATACTGTTCCGTCCGGTGGAGGCAAGCGCTTCAGCGCTGGCAAGGGATGCGCGCCGTGCCGTTGGGCCGGCGCGCATCGAGACTTGCAATGTCGGATCAGAATGCCGGATCCGGCACGGAGTCCGGGGTGTCGAAGCTGGCGCCGAACCATTTCTTCTGCATTTCGGCCAGACGGCCGTCGCCCTTCATCTTCAGGAGGGCTGCATCAATGGCGTCCATCAGCGGGGCATGGTCCGCATCCTTGGTGCCGATGAAGCCGAAATAGGATTTCTGGCCGAAGGGCGGCAAGACGACCTCGAACGTATCCTTGCGCTGGCTGGCGACGAAGGCGATGTTCGGCAGCGAATTGGCGACACCGGCGATACGGCCGGCAGCCAGATCGGCGTAGGATTCGGTGAAGGCCGGGTATTCACGCACGTCCACCTTTGTCGGCAGCGTGTCGGAATAGGCCGTCAGCTGCGCAAGCTGGGCGGTCGCCTTGCCGACGCCGATGGCCTTGCCGGCAATGTCTTCCGGCTTGGTGATCGTCGTGTCGCCGGCCTTTTTCAGGATCGCAACGGTTGCCTCGGCCACCGGCGGCGTAAAGCGGTAACGCTCCATGCGGGCCTTGGTGATTGTCGCAGGACCGGCGACCATATCGAATTTTCCGGCTTCCAGTCCGGGCAGTACGCCCTCCCAGGGAAGCGCCACCCACTCGATGGTGACGCCGAGTTCCTTGCCGATCTCGGCAAAGACATCGACGTTCAATCCGGCATGTTCGCCGGCGTCGATGAAATCGAAGGGCGCAAACGCCGTCTCCGTTCCAACCTTCAGACTGCCCGCGGCCTTGACGCGCGCCAATGCGTCTTCGGCGTGTGCCGAAAACGTCGTGCCCAGCAGAAGGGCTGCTGCGGCGAGACCTCTTACCAAGAAACCTGCTCTCATTGTCATTTCTCCAGTTTTACCCCTTCCATGATGGACCAGGGGGGAAGTTCCCATCTGTTATCGAGGTCTGCAGGTTTCTTTGCCCTGCATTTGACTATACAAATAGACAGCGCCATACAGGGAGTGTCAATGCACCCCGTGTTGCAATTTTTGTGCCGGGATGTTTGGTCGCTGCAAAGCGCATCGGAGAAGAGCCAAAAGGCAGGTCCGATGGCGCCACTCAAAGCAAGGCCGCCATACAAAGTCGAGGTGATATGTGACGCCGCTTCATCAGCGTATCTTCGAGGAGATCGAAGCAAAGATCATGAGCGGCGCCTGGAAGCCCGGCCAGCGCGTTCCCACCGAGCAGGAGCTGGTGGACCAATACCAGTGCTCGCGCATGACGGTCAGCAAGGCACTGACCGTTCTCGCCCGCCGTGGCATGATCGTGCGCCGCCGCCGTCACGGCACGTTCGTCAGCGCGCCGCAGATCGACCGGACGGTCATGGACATCCAGGATATCGGCGTCGAGGCGCAGATGGCCGGCCACGAATACAGTTATTCGATCCTGAGCCGCAAAGTGGAGCGCTTGACGCCGCATGAGGCGCTGAAACTGGCCGAGACGCCGGATATGGAGGTGCTGCGATTGCAGTGCCTCCATATCGTCGACGGCCGGCCGAACGCGATTGAGCGACGTCTGATCATGCTCGACGCCGTCCCAAGCTCCCGCAATGAAGCCTTCGCGTCCATCCCGCCGGGTGTCTGGCTTTTGGAACAGGTTCCCTGGTCCGAAGCCAAGCACATCATTCGCGCCGTTCCGGCCGATGGAGCGACCGCGCAGCTGCTGGAGTTGCAACGGGGAGAGCCCTGTTTGAGCCTGACGCGGCAAACGTGGCAGAACGGCCGCACGGTGACCCATGTCGAAGTTACGCATCCGGGCGATCGCTATCAGTTCGCCGGCGTTTTTCACCCCTCGGCGCAGGATGTATGATGAGCAAGTTCAAGGTGTTGCGCTGGGTCGAACAGCCTGATTTTTAAGCCCATTTGGCGCTTGACACTTTTTTGGGCGCTCCCTATGGTTTTTGAACCAAATGGTAAAAAAGGGGAGCAAATCAATGACCAAAGACGTCCTGATTTCACGCCGTGCAGTCATCGCATCGGGCATTGCCCTCGGGGTCAGCGGGTTCGCGCCGCTGGCAAGAGCGGCGGCCCCGATGAAGGTTGCCGGCATTCATGCCTCGCCTGTCGAAAATGCCTGGAACTCCTGTCTTCATCAAGCGCTGCTGGATGCAGCCAAGGAAGGCGTCATCGAATATGTGTTCTCAGAGGGAGTGTCCGGCACGGACTATCCGCGTGCCATGCGCGAATATGCCGAGCAGGGCAACAAGCTGATCATTGGCGAAGCCTACGCCGTCGAAAAGGAAGCGCGGCAGGTGGCGGCCGATTATCCGGACACGGCTTTCGTGCTGGGGTCGAGCGGCGCCGAGGCCGGCAGCAATTTCGGCGTCTTCGGCACCTGGAACCATGACGGCGCCTATCTTGCCGGCATGCTGGCGGGCAAGATGACCAAATCGAACATCGTCGGTTCGGTCGGCGCCATTCCGATCCCCGAAGTCAACATGCTGATCAACGCCTTCGCGGAGGGCGTCAAGGCCGTCAATCCGGATGCCAAACATCTGGTCTCCTTCATCGGCACCTTCTTCGACCCGCCGAAGGCTCGCGAAGCCGGTCTTGCCCAGATCGACGCCGGCGCCGACATCCTGTTCGGCGAGCGTATCGGCACCGCCGACGCTGCCAAGGAACGCGGCATCAAGTCGGTGGGATCGCTGATCGACTATACGCCGCGCTACCCGGAGACGGTATTTGCCAATGCCATGTGGTATTTCCGCCCGATCCTGAATGCCGCGATCGCCGACGTCGCCGCCGGCAAGCCGGTGGGCAAGACCTACACGCCTTACGGTCTGATGAAGGAAGGCGGCAGCGACATCGTCTTCGTCAAGGGCGTGGCACCCGCCGAGGCCGAAGCCGCGATGGAAGCCAAGCGGGCGGAGATCAAGGCCGGCACGTTCGAGGTCACCAAGAACATGGACGAGCCGAAGTAATTCGGCTGATGCGCGGCGACGCGACCGATCTGGCGCAGGCGATCAGGAACGGCAGCCTGACCTCAACCGAGGCGATGCAGGCTTCGCTTGCTTCGGCGGAAAACCATAGTGCACTCGGTGCCATTGCTCATCTCGACGCTGCGATGGGCATGGCGTCTGCGGAGGCTATGGATCGAGAACGGCGCGTGGAGCCGGGCCGCTTTGCTGCCCGGCCGTTTGCCGGCGTGCCGACGCTGGCGAAGGATCTCGGCGGACCTTTCGCGGGGTTGCCGGTTACGGCCGGCTCCCGGCTCTTCGAAAGAGAGGGCAGCGAACCGGACTCGGATCTTGCCACTCGTTTCCGCAATACCGGTTTCTGCCTGTTTGGACTGACGACAAGCCCGGAATTCGGCCTTTCGCTGGCGAGCGAACCGGCTGCCGGGCCGACCTGCCGCAATCCGCTCGATCCGGCGCGCACACCCGGCGGCTCGTCCGGCGGGGCGGCTGCGGCCGTCGCAGTTGGTATCGCCGCGATCGCGCATGCAACGGACGCCGGTGGTTCTATCCGCGTGCCTGCCGCCTGCTGCGGCCTTGTCGGCCTCAAGCCGACGCGCGGTGCCATGCCTGCCGGTCCATCCTTCGGCAATCATCTTGGCGGCATTGCCAGCGAGCTTGCCGTCTGTCGCTCGGTAAGAGACACGGCGCTGATATTCGCCACGCTGCATGGCAAGGCAAAGGGACCGTTTGCCGATCCGGCGACCGTTGAGACCGGAGGTGGCCGATTGCGGATCGGCCTGCTGACGGAGACCGGCAGGAAATACCCGACGGATGGCAAACGGATTGAAGCGATTGAGGACGCTGCGAGCGCGTTGGAAGCGGATGGACATCAGATCGTCCGGCTCGGCTGGGCTGAATTCGAGCAAGGCGTCGAGGCCAGCGGGCGTGCGCTGGGCGACATCATTGCCGTCAATCTCGCATCCTTCATCGATACGCTCGCGCTCGATATCTCACGCGCCGAACCCTTGACCCAGGCATTCATTGAGCGCGGGCGCGCGCTTACGGGGCCGGCACTCTGGACTTCGCTGAACGGCGCCGTGCAAACCAGCCACGCACTCTGGACTATCTTCGACAGGGTCGATTGCATGGTGATGCCGATGCTCGCCAAGGCACCGCTTGCGATCGGGTCGTTTCCGTTCGATCATAGCGATACCGAGCTGCAGCTTGAGCGAATGGCTGCCTTTGCTCCGCTTGCTTCTCTTGCCAATATTTCAGGATTTCCGGCCTTGACCATCCCCTTCGGATCCGACGCGGACGGCTTGCCCCTGCCGGTCCAGATCATGGCGCCGATGGGCCACGAGCCGCTTTTATTGTCGCTTGCCACGCGATTGGAAGCCGAGGGGCGCTGGCAGCATCGTTTTCCGGTCGCAGGACTTGCGGCATGACAGTTCCGGTCCTCGAAATTGACGGCGTCAGCAAGTGCTTCGGCACCAATCTGGCCAATGACGACATCTCGCTGACGCTTGCCAAGGGCGAAATTGTCGCTCTGCTCGGCGAAAACGGCGCGGGCAAGACCACGCTGATGAGCATCCTCTTTGGCCATTACATGCCGGATGCGGGCCGAATTCTGATCGACGGTGCAGAGCTGCCGCAAGGCAAGCCGCGCGCCGCGATCCGCGCCGGCGTCGGCATGGTGCATCAGCACTTCTCGCTGGCCCCCAATCTGACCGTTCTCGAAAACGTCATGACCGGTACGGAAAAGCTCTGGTCCTGGCGTTCGGGCACATTCACAGCGCGGAAAAAGCTTCTCGCCATTTCCAAGCGCTTTGGCCTCAAGGTCGATCCGGACGCGCGTCTTGGCGACCTGTCGGTGGGCGAGCAGCAGCGCGTCGAGATCCTCAAGGCGCTTTACAACGACGCCCGAATCCTGATCCTCGACGAGCCGACGGCGGTGCTCACCAATATCGAGGCCGAAAAGCTGTTCGCGACGCTGAAACAAATGGCGCGCCAGGGCCTGTCACTGATCTTCATCTCCCACAAGCTCGATGAGGTCATGGCTGCGGCCGACCGCATCGTCGTGCTGCGCGGCGGCAAGATGGTCGCCGAACGCAACGCATCCGAAACCAGCAAGGCCGAACTTGCCGAGCTTATGGTCGGCCGTCGCGTGACGCGACCGGTGCGCGAGCCATCGACGCCCGGCGGGCTTGCACTGGAGGCGGTCGATGTCACGGTGAGGATCGATGGCGTCGAGCGGCTGAAGTCCATCAGCTTCCATCTGCGCGAAGGCGAAATCCTCGGCATTATAGGCGTTTCGGGCAATGGTCAGGCCGCACTGGCACATCTTCTCTCCGGCACGCTGTCGCGCGCATCCGGCGACCTCCTGCTTTTCGGCGAAGCGATCGGCGATCTCGGCGTCGCCGATGTCGTCAATGCTGGCATTGGCCGTATCCCGGAAGACCGCAACGAGGAAGGCGTGATCGGCGAAATGGCAATCTGGGAAAACGCCGTGCTGGAGCGCATTTCATCGCCGGCGTTTTCGCAACATGGACTGGTGAACCGCAAGGCAGGCACGGCCTTTGCCAAGGAGATCATTGATCAATTCGACGTTCGCGGCGGCGGCCCCGCAAGCCGCGCGCGGCTGCTGTCCGGCGGCAATATGCAGAAGCTCATCCTCGGCCGCAATCTGCACTGGCGACCGCGCATCCTGATTGCCGCCCAACCGGCACGCGGCCTCGATGAAGGTGCGGTGGCGGCCGTGCATGCACGGCTGCTGGAGGCCCGAAGACAGGGCACGGCCGTACTCCTGATCTCGGAGGACCTCGACGAGGTGATCGCACTTGCCGACCGTGTTCAGGCAATCGTCGGGGGACGATTGTCACCCCCGGTCGAAGCCGAAGCGGCGAATGCGCGAAAGCTTGGGCTGATGATGGCCGGAGAATGGCAAGAGACGCGGGAACATGATCATGCGCCTTGAACGCCGCGAACATCGCCCGCTTTACCTGATGGTCCTGACGCCGGTTCTCGCTGTCATTGCTGCGCTGGCGCTCTCCGGCATCCTGATCGCCATCGCCGGCGCACCGGTGCTCGATGCCTACTGGCGCATCCTGACCGGTGCTTTCGGTTCACGGCTTTCCGCGACCGAAACGCTGACACGCGCAACGCCGCTGATGCTGACGGGGCTTGCCGCCGCCGTCGCCTTCCGGGCGAGGCTCTGGAATATTGGTGCCGAGGGCCAGTTCTATCTCGGTGCCATCGCGGTTGCCGCGGCAAGTTCCAAACTGTTGGGCGATCTCCCTGCGCCGGTTCTGATTCCGACGCTGCTGTTGGTCGGTGCCGCCGCGGGCATGGCCCTCATTCTCATTCCGCTGTGGCTCCGCCTGCGCTTTTCGGTCGATGAAGTCGTCACCAGCCTGCTGCTCAATTTCATCGCCCTGCTCTTTGTCTCGATGCTGATCGATGGGGTGCTGAAGGATCCACTCGCCTTTGGCTGGCCGCAGTCGCAATCGGTCAGCGACCATGCCATGCTGCCGAAGCTGGTTGCCCGCTCCCGCCTGCATATCGGCTTTGCGATCGCCATTGTGCTGGCGATCATCGTCCATCTCATCCAGTCGCGCACCGTGTTCGGCCTGCAGTCGCGCGCGGCCGGGCTCAATCCCGCCGGCGCGGTTTTCGCCGGCGTTCCGCTTGGCCGAACGCTGGTGAAAGTCGCCTGTCTTTCGGGCGGACTTGCGGGCCTTGCTGGCGCAATCGAGGTTTTGGGCGTGAAAGGCTATGTCACCACCGACCTGTCGCCCGGGTTCGGTTATGCCGGTATCGTCGTCGCCATGCTTGCCAATCTCAATCCGCTCGGCGTGATCCTCGCGGCCATTTTCACAGCCACCATGTTCGTCGGCGCTGATGGCATGAGCCGTGGTCTCGGCATCCCCACCTATATCGCCGATGTCACGGTGGCTCTGTCGTTGCTGACGATGCTGATCGCGCTGTTCTTTACCCAGTACAGGATCCGCCGATGAGCGTGCTGTTCGATATCATCGCATCCGTCGGGCTCTGGGGCGCCGTCCTGCGTATCGCCACGCCGCTGATCTTCGGCACACTCGGGGCGTTGCTGTGCGAGCGGGCGGGCGTACTCAATCTCGGCATCGAGGGGATCATGACCTTCGGCGCGATGATCGGCTGGCTTTCGGTCTATCACGGCGCCGATCTGTGGACCGGCCTTGTGATCGCAGCGATTACCGGCGGCGTCTTTGGCCTGCTGCATTCGGGTTTGACGGTGACGCTGGGCCTCTCCCAACACGTCGCGGGGCTCGGCGTCACGCTGTTTGCCTCGAGTTTCAGCTACTACGTCTTCCGCCTGATCGTACCCACGGCAGGCACACCGCCGACCATCGCGCCGTTCCAGCCGATCGCCATTCCCGGCCTGTCGACGCTGCCTTTCATCGGACCGGCCTTCTTCACGCAGACCGCGCCGACCTATCTGGCGATCCTGATCGCGCTCGTGCTGGCCTATATCCTCTTTCGCACGCCCCTGGGGCTGGCGATCCGCATGACCGGCGAAAACCCGCATGCGGCCGAGGCGCAAGGGGTGAACCCGATGAAGGTGCGTTATGGCGCTGTCATCGCCGGAAGCGCGCTGATGGGCATGGGCGGCGCATTCCTCACTCTATCGGCGTTCAACAGTTTCTTTCCGACCATGGTGCAGGGACGCGGCTGGATCTGCATCGCGCTCGTCGTGTTTGCCTCCTGGCGGCCGGGGCGTGCGCTGTTCGGCGCACTGCTCTTCGCGTTCTTCGATGCCTTCCAGCTTCGGCTTCAGACAGCGGTCGATGGTGTGCCCTACCAGATATTCCTGATGACGCCCTATGTTCTGTCCATCGTCGCGCTCGCCGTCATGGCCCGCCGCGCCCGCGTGCCGCAGGCCCTGATGCAGCCCTACCGGCGCGGCGAGCGATAACCGCTTTTACTCAACGAGGTTTCCATGTTCGACCTGATCATCCGCAACGCAAACCTTCCCGACGGCCGCAAGGGCATCGATATCGGCATCACGGGCGGCAAGATCGGCGTCATCGAAAGGACGATTGCAGCAGAGGCGGGCGAGGAAATCGATGCCACCGGACGGCTGGTGAGCCCGCCCTTCGTCGATCCGCATTTCCACATGGACGCGACGCTGTCCCTCGGCCTGCCGCGGATGAACGTATCGGGCACCCTGCTCGAAGGCATCGCGCTCTGGGGCGAGCTCCGCCCGATCGTGACGAAAGAGGAACTTGTAGACCGTGCCCTGCGCTATTGCGATCTGGCGGTAACGCAAGGCCTGCTGTTCATCCGAAGCCACGTCGATACCAGCGATCCGAAACTGGTGACGGTCGAGGCGATGATCGAGGTCCGCGAGAAGGTCGCGCCCTATATCGACCTGCAACTGGTCGCCTTCCCGCAGGATGGCTATTATCGCGCCGCCGATGGCATCGGCTCACTCAACCGGGCGCTCGACATGGGCGTCGATATCGTCGGCGGCATTCCGCATTTCGAGCGCACCATGGGCGAAGGCACGGCCTCGGTCGAGGCTCTCTGCCGGATCGCCGCCGATCGCGGCCTGCCGGTCGATATGCATTGCGACGAAACCGACGATCCGTTGTCGCGCCATATCGAGACGCTGGCCGCGCAAACCATCCGTTTCGGCCTTCAGGGACGCGTCGCCGGTTCGCATCTGACCTCGATGCATTCGATGGACAACTACTATGTTTCCAAGCTGATCCCGCTGATGGCGGAGGCGCAAATCAACGTCATCCCCAATCCCCTGATCAACATCATGCTGCAGGGCCGGCACGATACCTATCCGAAGCGCCGTGGCATGACGCGTGTCCGCGAACTGATGGATGCCGGGCTCAACGTCTCCTTCGGGCACGATTGCGTCATGGACCCCTGGTATTCGATGGGATCGGGCGACATGCTGGAGGTCGGTCACATGGCCATCCATGTTGCGCAGATGGCCGGCATCGACGACAAGAAGAAGATCTTCGACGCGTTGACTGTCAACTCGGCAAAGACGATGGGCATTGAAGGTTATGGCCTGGAAATCGGTTGCAACGCAGACCTCGTCATCCTCCAGGCGCAGGATACGCTGGAAGCGCTACGGCTGAAACCGAACCGGCTGGCGGTCGTCCGCCGCGGCAAGGTCATTGCCCGTTCGGCGCCGCGCATCGGTGAGCTTTTCCTCGACGGACGCCCGAAAAGCGTTGACGGTGGCTTGGACTACGCCCCGCGTTACTGAGGTGCGGGGCGGTGGGATTCAGACCCCGCGCTTGTTGCCCCAGAGCAGGACATGCAGTTGAGGCAAAACACGGGCCTCGAACCACCGGTCCTCCGTCACCTTGTCGACCAGCCACAGCATTCGGTGCATGACGCCGTCGATATCGACCCTTGCGTCGTCGTCATCGGGCGGCGGTGGGGTGTGATTGCCGGGCTGGAGATAGACCGGAAGATCAGGATAGCGGGCCGCCGCGGCCCGGGCATAGGCGTAATCGCGATCGTCGAAGACGACGATTTTCAGTGCCATCCGCGGTTTTTCCGCAGCCATTTCCAGACACGTGTCGAATGCGCTCCAATCGGTCTCCATGCCGCTTGATGGTGGCTTGGGGCTGAGCACCAGAACATCAAGATCGGCAAACCAATCCTTCGCAACGCTGCCTTGGGTCTCGAGCGCGAAACGATAACCCTCGCGATGCCCGCGTTGGATGAGCGGCCCGAGTGGCTGGATCGCCGGATTGCCGCCGGACAGCGAAACGGTCAGCGGCCTGTTGCCGGAAAGCCGGGCGACGTCCCGCCAGATCTCCTCTGCCGACATCGGACGCCATTGATCGCGATAGGCGCTATCGACCGCATGCAGCGTATCGCACCACGAACAGCGATAATCGCAACCGCCGGTCCGGACGAAGACGGTCGGCAGGCCGATCAGGATGCCCTCCCCCTGGATTGTTGGCCCGAAGATTTCGCTGACGCGGATCTGCGTCTCGCGGGCTGTGCTCATGGCCGGTATTCCGCCCAGGTCTTCGGCGTTTCGCTGACCCGCACGGCCGAGGTTTCCGGCAGGCGCTCCTTGCACCAGTCGTAGAAATGTTTTGCCAGATGTTCAGATGTCACCCGATCATGGCCGAGAACCTCGTTCAGGTGGCGATGATCAAAGCTCTCGTCGATGTAGCGCTTCAGCGGTGCAAGCTCGTGGTAGTCGCGAACGAAACCGTCGCTGTTGAGCGCAGCCGCGGAAAGCTCGACCTCGATGATGTAGTTGTGCCCATGCAGGCGCGCGCACTGATGTTCGGCCGGCAGATACGTCAGCTGATGCGAGGCGGAGAAGTGAAATTCCTTGGTGATGCGGAACATCATTTCACCTCTTCGGCAGTAAAGCCGGCGGTGGCGCCCACCCAGAAGTCCGGATCTTCGTAGCCGGTCGGATCATCGACCCCGGCGAGGTGAAAAGCCTCGCGCCGTTCGACGCAGGTTCCGCACCGGCCGCAATGACGGGCGCCGCCCTTGTAACATGACCAGGTTTCGACAAACGGCGTGCCGCTCTTTGCTCCATCGGTGACGATGTCTGCCTTGGAGATGGTGACATAGGGCGCGTAGAGCAAAACGCTGGCGTAACCGTCGAGTGCCTGGTTCTGCATCGCCTGAAACGCATCGATGAAGCCCGGCCGGCAATCGGGATAGATGAAATGGTCGCCGCCATGCACGGCGACTGCGACAGCATCGGCTTGCCGCGCGGCGGCGAGACCGAAGGCGATGGCCAGCATGATGGCGTTGCGGTTGGGAACGATGGTGGCCTTCATCGTTTCCTCGGCATAGTGCCCGTCCGGAACGTCGATATCGTCGGTCAAGGCCGATCCGGTGAGATGGTTGCCGATATTCCTGATGTCGATGATCTGATGGGCGACGCCAAGCCGTTTGGCGCAGGCGGCGGCGAAGTCCAGTTCCTTGCGATGCCGTTGTCCGTAGTCGAAGGAAAGAAGGCCGATAAGCTGATGTTCCGCGGCGACCTTGTGCGCAAGCGAAACGGAGTCCAATCCGCCGGAGCAGATGACGATGGTTTTCATACGATAGGATCCCTTGTTTTGACCGGGTGGGCTGCGACCGGATTACGGGCGGCTTCTAACGCAAAGACATTCGCTTGTGAAGGGCAACGCGGGGCCAGGTGGTCAATGGGCGGCGCAATCGGGAGAGACGCAAACAACCACTCGGAAATGCAGCCGTTG
>Ga0307515_10020347_pt1 | contig 11844 bp, 10 predicted proteins | sample 17_EM_MG_FD_194513 | JGI IMG/M metagenome (GOLD analysis project Ga0307515, IMG submission 194513) | Populus trichocarpa ectomycorrhiza microbial communities from riparian zone in the Pacific Northwest, United States - 17_EM | ecosystem: Host-associated > Plants > Roots > Unclassified | place...
AGAATGCCACGAAAATGTATTCAGTATGTAGTCAGAATTAACGTAATGTTTGAGCATAATGTGACATTTTCCTAAACATTTTCCTTGACATTTTCCATATGGAAAATGTGAAGTCGTCCGCTGTGGAAGATAGTTTATTGCTCCGGCATCTCCCCCTTCCGATGTCAGCCGTTGTTGAACGTGTTTCACATTTGGCTGGAACTTCTGGCCTCGCGTCCCACGTTTAGGGCCGCTCCTGCCCGTGATCGTTCTCGACCTCTGCCAGCCCACACATGCAGTGACCCCGGGGGTTGCTGCTGCCATGTCACTTATGTTGTTTGCCGCCATCACCAAGGTGACTGGATGGTTGGGAGGCACCGACGTTGCCTCGCTGGCGTTGAGTGTATTGACTGCTGACCAGTGTTGGGGCGGAGTTGGCGTTACCCCTGTTGACAGAGGGTTTATCGGGCTACCTCCAGCATGTGTCCCGGAATGAAGGGGCACACTATGTATGCTTGGATAGCTTTGTCCGCGAGGGAAGGGCAAATTCGTTCCTGCCGCTGCCCAAGGCATCGACAATTCTCTTGACCATCCTGCCAACCCCGCAGCTGGCGCTAACTTGCCATACTGTTCCGGTATGTTCCAAGCAGTTGGCCCATGTATCGGCACCAAGTCCGGCATCCCTTCATGACCAAACCATCAAGCACTGACTACGACTGACAGAATTCGAACTCACCGCCCCTCCCATCTTGCTCAATGTACTCACCAAACCAGGGTTCATATGAAGACTGGGCGGATTGTGCCCCATAGGTGTCACCCAGGAGGAACTCTTGTTGCCCTTGTGCACCGTATTCGCCAGCCGCTGCAGTCAACGCCGTCCAAGGACTCAACCCGCTCTCGTTGACACACCCAACGTATCCAACGTCTATAAATGCTTCTGCTCCCTCACCGCCCAGCGGTTCCGAGATCTCACGTGTGAAAGCGCCGTGACCTTCAAAGGGTTCTCCGGACCACCGACCATTGCTCGGCATGTCAGCTTCGCCCTGGCCATTACACCAAACACAGGACTCGGTGTCGGCTGCACCTGCCGGTTGGGGCGCCAAAACCGGTGAGCTCTCCACGAAGTGCCCGCGCTCGACTTGTTGTCTGGAGTATCCCAAGCTGTGGATTGGTATTTGACCATCCACCCGAGCAAAGTTGGGATGACCATGTGCTTGGTGGGGAGGACTACTGTTCAAGTTCGCCCGACTCATCGACACCACACTGGGCGCGGGGGGCGCGTCGGCTGTCCTTTCCCCTTCCGTCGCTGGGACGTGCAGCTGCCACCTCCATTCACAATTGTTGTTCATTCCTGGAAAGTTGGGAACTGCTTGTTCGGGTCAAAGCCGTCAACCACGTTTTCCACATCGAACTGGACGACTCACTACTTGCACCGAGGCCAGCCTGCTCGCCCAACCCAGCAGAGTGCATCTGCATATCATACCGAATGAGCCCGGCGCCCTGGACTTCACCACTGACATGCTGGTCAGACGTTTTCTGTGCCAAGCTGTAGGATTGTTGAGGCCAATGGCCCTCTGGATAGCCTTGTATGCCCATGTTATGGGAGGAAAGTTGGCGGGGGGGTTGCGGTTGAGGGAGTTGCGGTTGAAGGAGAACAGGGTCTAGCTTTGTTTTGGATGGACCAACGCACTTCTGCCTGCTTGATTCCCTTTCCTCCAGTTTACAAGAAACGTAATGCGGTCTGTTCAGCACCCTCGTAGTCCGTTTCTAGTGCTCCCAAAGATTCTTCACAGGAGGACCGATTGGTACGATTTGGGTTTCATTTCGGCGCTCTCAGGCCCACCATAGAGTCACCTTGGCACTCATAACATAGGGCAACTTCGAGGATTATGGAATCTGCCTCAGACGCCTCCAACCTGGCCTGGTGATACTGGTCCGCTCTTTAAACGAAGCCACCGGCGACAATCCTGTTAGGCCGCATCATCGCCATAATGACCCTGGATTTGTGACTATCGATCCGGCTCTCCTACTGACATGACCCTCGCAAGTGACCAACACCACATAGAGCCACGAAAGTATCACTCTCAGAGCTCGAACGTGACGCATTTACCGGCTACAAGCTGGTCCATTACTGGGCCCCTTATATATAGACTTATTGAAAATATATCACGTATACTTCACTCCCTATTGATTGGGGGAGAGCGTTCACTCGTTATCCAGCCTCACTACCTCGTTCTGAAGGGTTCCGCGATTGTTTTCCGGATTAGGATATGTGTCAAAATGTCAGGTGAATGTCAGGGTGAAATGTCAGGTGAAGACTGTATAGTCTGCAGGCGATTGGTTGGTCAGGCGCCTACCCAGCACCGCCGAATATATTAACAGTCCTGGCAGAGCACTCTGGCCATGAGAAACCAGTTCTTGACAATCAAATCTACGTATTTGTAGCTCCCAAGGACACTCCCAGTTCCTGCTTAGATTGAGGCTGGGCAGACGCGCGAATATTGTGCGACATTTAGAAATTCGGACAAATGATAGCATTGTTATCATCAGTTATACCACGACTAGAACATGGATATTTACAGAGGGAGTGTATCACGGCTCATCGCGCGAAGCTGTAGGCCTCACTCAGGCTCAGTCCGACCTCACTACATTTGCAGATCAGACGGCTTTGATCGCTGGTTTCGATCAATTATGGGACATTCCTTTTAGCTTTTATTTGTTTGATTTTTCTCTTGCAGATGTCATACTCTCGTATAGAAGGGGTACGGCGGTGTTCCGATAAATGTGAAACAATTATCCTTAACCCACGCTCTAACCCTCTATTTATTTCTATGAGCCTTTTCCAGCTCGTTCTATCACCACCAATCCCTACTACGTGTCTCCATTTCCCACCGTGCTCTAATTCTCCGACCCTCAGCTCCCGACCTCGTTGGTTTCATTTTATTTATATCGTGGATTTAACACCTAAGCACTGTCGTCCAACGACCCTGACCATCACAACGGCTAGCCACGTACCCTGGTACTCCCTGCAACCTGTATTTCGATGCATGATATAATCACTTACTATTAAATGACGGCCCTTACTCAGTCGTCCCAACAACTTTGCTTATCCTACGTTGCATGCTACAACATCAACGCCCACTCGCTCACCCTTCTGCTTGCGTCTGGCCCACTACACACTACGGGCTGTGAACAATTCCTCTCGGTTCGATCTACTACAAATGGCAGCTTTCAAGCCGAATATTAATCCATGGAACCTCATTTCGTAATGACCTATTATTACAATGCTCGCCTACAAATCAATCATATTCGTGACTAGGGGTCGATCGAGCGTATATATACATCAGCATGTGAACACGTAATTGCTATAGTCCGTGGCATAGCAGTGCGCGAGGCATGCGGAGGTTGTGCCACTTCGCCTCCAACAATCAGGCATAACAATCAGACGCGAGCATGGAAAACGTACAGAGATTCACCGAAAACTCCCAATATCCAACACTTCCTTTCCCTATCTGAATGAAATGGGGCCCTTCGGAAATCTTGAACCAAGCGAAACCTGACAATAGACCCCAATATCCGATCTTCCCTTCACATCATTTCGAAACTCAATGTGTGTCTACATCCTCCTTGATATCCCAAGTATGTGCTGAATACGCTTGATGGCATCTCTGTTGTACAGCACGTCAGGTAAATCCACGAGGAAGTTCACAATATCTTGAGTGTGTGGCTTCGCACTCTCTCCAAGTTCTTCGATCGCACTCGCGAGCAATCGCAGATAGATTTGAGCACAAGCATCAAGTCGCTCTCGGAATCGCTCATCCCTGGTCTCTAAGGATACTTTTCTCTTCCAGCGGTGCCCTATGTCACCGTGGTTAACAAGAGCCAGCACTGTGGCCCCAATCAATTGCTTTGCCTTCCCCGAGGCTCGAATCCCATGCCACTGTTTGATCTCCTTTGCTAAGATTCTCTGGCCTTTCTCCATCCATTCCGTTGCTGCCACAAGGGCTTCGGCGATATCACGTCTCCAGTCTGCTGGGAGTAAGCCCCATCTTGGGAACAGGTCCTCTGTGAACATTATCCAAACGGACTGGCACATAGAGGTAGACTGTTGGGGGTCGAAGAGGCGGGATATAAGATGGGATCGCTTATCCTGCTCTAACAACGCGAAGGTGAACGGACGAGGTGATCCAGGATTTCGGCCATTTGACTCGTCAGTCAGGGGCGATTCCAGAAGGTTCACGCCTTGACCAAATGCCTCCAGAGAAATTGCAGGATCATCAGATTGGACGAGTAGAGTCAAGATATCCGGCTCGGGTTCGATAGTCGAGGAAAGGTATAGATTGAGCCTCTTCCTTGCCACAATGGCTTTAACACGTGGGTCTAATGTCGTCACTCTTTCCAGGGCGGCAACGCATGGCGTATACCTACGTCCGAGTATGTTATCAACGTGCAGCGAGAGCCATGGAGCCAGCGACCGAAATTCCCGTAGCTGGTGATCCAACCCGCCTGTCGTGGTTCCAGTTGTCAATGAGTGCTCTAATGCCGCACTGATGAATCGAAATGCCTTTTCAGTGATCCGAGCAGGCGACCGATTGATTTGTTGAAGATATTCATTCAAGAGAGGGACGACCATTGAGCTCCGCGTGCCTCCTTCTGTCGAAGACGGTGGAACAACTAATGCCAGAACAAACCGGAGAAGGTCGGACTGATTGAACCCCCCTTCCCATAAGTCCCACAAACCTTCCAGGGAGCACCGAAGGTCATCCCTTTGGATACAAGGAACCGCATCAGAGATACTCTTCCCTTCCTTCTGAGCCGCATAGCTTTCGGTTGCCATGAGGGGGATAAGCAGGGTGCGAATAACGAAGTCCGAGCTGGAGTCTGTCTTCTGTGAGGCTTGATATAGTCTGATGGTACGTTGAAGCCTCTCAGACGGGGGAAGGCTCTGGTTATCGACTAGAACAAACATCTCCTGGTTCTCGTCAGAGTCGACATCCTGACGTGATAGGATGTATCGCCGCGAGAGGTTTTCATTATCGGAACCTTGGCGAGAAATCAGCCACTCTGCTGCCATGATGGTGGCAGTTCGTAAGAGGTCTCCATTATGCTCATCGCCGGGGCATTTGGCGAGATAAACGACGACTCCTCGAAGGAACTCCGCGATCCTGGTTGTGAAGTCCACTTTGAGCTCCAGCGTATATAGCTGTATGGAGTCAACCAGCCACACTAGCTCCGATGTGTGTTCTTCACTACACTCCAAACACTTCAAAATTCTACATGCCTCCTGCCAGTGGCCTGTGTCTTCGGTAGTAGCATAGAGTCGTGAGAGGAGCAGGTGTAGGTACAGATTCTGTAATGGATTGGGGGTCTTGACGGTGCTGTACGCTCTCTTCGCTTCTTTGTTCACCCTCGGCTGCTCTGACTGGTTTAGACCGGAGACCACAAGGCACAGACGAAGTGCTGGTAAAGGATTAAGTTTGGATTGTGAATATATCTTCAAGAGCATGGAAGGTAAGATCGAAGATAGTTGGCTCCACGGCACTAGGGACGTGATGCGGCGTCGTGAATGCTCGACTGGAAGGGCGAAAAGTTGGATGAAAATAGAGAAATTCTTTGGCACCATGGAAGTATGGATAAAGAGGAAGTTTGAGATTCCCACATCAACAACTTCGGGGTCAGGATCTACTTCATGTGAGAAGGCACTGATTACCCATCTACCCCACGGATGGACAGCTTCACCATTCGGAGGCCGAGATTGGACAGGTAGTTGCACTACGGATAGGCGCAAAAACAGAAGCGCCGTGCAGACTTGAACCACGGGTAACGGTAGCGATGCGGAGCCGAACCATGAGAATATCGAAAGACCGAAACTGATGAGAATGGAGCCCCCGGAGATTACCATGAGGCGGTGGAGGATGCGAAACGGAGTTGGCATGCCCCGCCTCCTAAGGCGCTGTGAAAATAATTCTCGACTTCTGGCTTGCTCCTCGGGGTTATGGTGCGTTCCCGAACTCGAGAAAAAACCCCATAGCCTGCGCTTTAAGACTAGTGCTAGAATGATCGTAAGCGAGACCAAAGCTAGGCTCGCGGCCAACATCATGTGAGCAAGATGGCTTGAGCCAGAGTCGGGGACGGGGTCTGGGGTATTACGGTGTCGGTAGGAGGTTTCATTTAAAACGAGCACCATCTCAGCCTCATCGCCGACGGGCTGTAGCCCTTGCAGGACGGAGCTGATAAATATTGAAAGGACGGCCGCAAGGACACCTGACTACTTGCACATTAGCTACAGGGAAATTAGAGAGAGAGAGAGGGAAACGTACAATGAGAAGGGTGGTGTTGGTCATCTCGTGCCACACTACTTCTTGCTTTGCATCCAGCTTGGCCCTCAATTTGTTGTAATGCTCCCATAATGATTTTTCGGTCCCAGGAAGTGACGCTGAGCACATGTAAGCACCCACGGTGATTCCAGGCATTCCGGCACCTACCATGTGGTTGGTTTTCTTTCTCCATTTCACTATCTGCAAAATGTAATGAGTTCTCCTTGTATGATATTGCACGGTAAAACCTTACCAAACCGTCTTCTAGCACGACGAGAACGAACCATCGCGGGTAGAAGTCAACGAGAAGGCGTTTTCGGTTCTTCGCTTCCAAGAGGCATCGCCCTTTAATCCCCCACGGTCCTGTGCAGATCTGCGATGGGAAAGGACATTCTTTAGTCGAAAGCGAGGTGTCACCTCTGTCCAATTTGTGAGCATGTCTGAATTAAAAAAGCTGGCAGGCAAGGTTCCACTCACCTCGTCAGGCTCGATCAAGATATGTCAAGGGCAAAGGGTAGTACATATAATAAACCTATCATAGCAATGGCCAGACTCGAGAAACGACACGCGCTGTACACGCGGAAACTTAACTTTTGGGCAGCAGCAAGACACCCGAAGTAAATCCTGGAGACCTTTTCCTCTCGATCCGCGGACAATTCGGGTGTTCATATTCCGTCATCCGGTGCAGGTCCAAACAGGTGGTCAATAGAGTCGGGCTCAGAAGCGGACTCAATAATTCGACCTGTCGTTGGAAGCTGTTGGAGGTTGGGATTTGCGCTCGTGCCAGGGTGGCGATTAGGAGGACCCCATGTGGTACATGTGGATGGTATGGACGGTGTGCGGACTAAGTTTGGGAATCACCCTTGGACCGGCGTCGGAATTATATCGACCATTCATATGCAACCGTAGAACCTCCTTCCGCGAAGGTTCGTCGTTTGGTAAGTAAGAGCATACTGGAATTTCCTCAGGCTGTCACCGGAACGTCACAGAAATCACTCGATACATTGTACATTGTACAGTGAGAATGCGTGCTTCATTTTTTTCGGCCATGGTCAACCGCTTTGTTCAGCCTTCCACCTTCCACCTCAAGGGCAGGTCCAGTCCCCTTGTACAAATCATAAATCATCGTATTGCGGAGGCTTTGTCATTTTGCGTCCTTGCTTGTCTTGTCTTTTCTTTTTCCCAAGGCCCAAGGATCAACTTTGGTTCCCAATCTCGCCCGCCGACCTACAGAACTGTCCTCAATGTCTCAATATGTCGTTTCGAGAAGATAGTAGAATGTTTCGAAAACTCTCCGACGCTCTAGCCAGCGACCGAATTCTCTAGAAATCACCAGAGCGCGAATGACTAATCAGGAAAGCGCCCGCCCGCTGCTTACGCAGTAGCTACGCGCGTTACTCAGCAAAAGAGACGCGTATGTTGTCGACTGCTATAAGAGCCAGTACGGAATACACAAACCCTCGACCTGTCCTCCAGTTTATCAACCATCACATCACATCACCAAAGTCGCTCTGCCTTCGCACACCATGCTCTACGTACTCCGCCCTCAGTCCCCTTCTACCGTCAGCTACAGCCGCCCTGTTTACCTTGAACTTGACCCTGAGGTTGCGTATGTCGAACGCAAGCGTCGTGAATATCTCAACAGCAACAGGAACGTCATGCCTACGAGCGAGCAGTAGCAGCTGAAGAGGAACGCCACCGTGCTCGTCTTGCTGCTCTTGCTCAGCAACAGCGCATGCGTCGCTATGCTACCCAACCCCGATCCCTCCCCCCGCACGCCGCCGGATGCGCTGGTCCCTCTTGCGCCCCTACCAACATCGTCCGAGGTCAGTATAACCGTCCTCGCGAAGCTCCTCAGTTCCATCCATCCGCGCCAGCACCAATACCTCAACGCTCGCGCCCTCAGAGCGAGGAGATTACGCTAGACCGCCTGTCAGCGGAACTCTTCGGCCACTCTGCCCACGGTGTTCGTACACTGCTTGCCTCTGATTCATCTGCTCCAATTCTGACTGATATACAGGAGCCTGAGGTCGCAGCCCGCAAGCAGAATCAACCGACGCCTGTTTCTGCGCAATCATCGCGTTCCGCCAACCCGACACCAGTTGCAGTTGCTTCAACTTCCACTGCGCCCGCTCCTGCTGCTCCCGCGGAACCAACTGAAGTTCACTGGACCGACGCAATCAAGCGGACTCGATCCGTTGCAGCCATTTCCCAGATTTCAAGGACGTTCGAGTCCCTCAGGCGCACCTTCACCTTCCCCGTAGGCCCACTTGTTCCCGTTGAGGGTTCCGAAGCGCCACGGCTTGCGTTCAACCCGACCAACGCGCCCATCCATGCGTACGAGCACGCGCTCTCTGAGCTCCTCACCAAGCTCGATACTGTCGAGTCGTTTGGGTTCCGAGGCATCAGGGAGCTCCGCAAGGAGGTTGTCGTCCAGATCGAAAAGGAGCTCGAGGCACTCGAGAAGAGAGTTGCAGAAGCCATCGCTGCCAGTGCCTCTCCGGTTATCAAGGCCACCGAGGTTGTCGCCCCTGAAGAGTCTGCCAACGAGAATCAAGCCAGAATGGAAGAAAAAGAGGGGGACAAGGTAGCCGAGGACATCGTGATGGAGGAATCCGACGTCTCTGCCGTTGTAGCTTCTGGCAATGCTGAAGAGACCGTCGAGGGCTACGATTTGGACACTGAGGATGCCGCCACCGTCGTTCCTGCTCCCGCTCAACCCACACCCGCTGAGCCTGAGCCTTCATCCACTCAGCCTATGGAAAACGCCGTTGACGCCGAGTACCAGGAAGTTGGTTCCGACCCTATAATCACAGAACCCGCCGTCGAGCCCGAGTCTACACGTCAGGTTACTGAGGTTGTCCCCAACGAGGCCGTGGGCACAACGACCACTGAACTACCATTCGAGACCGTACTCCATGACGCCACGACCGTCGGCTCTTCAGAATCGGAGTCTGAGATCGAAGACGCTCTGGATGTGACTGTCTCATCTGACTCCGATGCAGAAGTCACCTCCGAGGATGCCGTATTTGATGCAGAGAAGGACTTTGAGATGCTCTAATTTACCAGTGGTTTGATGGCTTGTCATTCTCCGCTTCATAATCGTCACGCAGACCAGAATCAATTGAGGCTATGTATTTCATTTATGGTGTCTAATATAGAAAAGGCCTTCAGCTAGTTGTGTAGCGCTCGGACGGACCTAAGTTAACAGGCTCAAAGCCAAGGTACTGAATGCAAAGGAGATAGAAGGCGCCGTCGTAGGGCGCAGTCGTTGACCCATGTTTCGATTGGACGGCCACGTCACTCTGGCCTTCTGCTTCTGTTCAGCCCGCTTCTGTCTCGCCCTTGGTCCGCATGCGACTCTTCAAAAATATGCAGATACCCGCCTTCCAAAATGGAGTGTTGAGGCGGGATATATGTCAGCTGTTGCAACTGACTCCGGCGCGGCTCGACGGAATAGAATGGAAACAAGAACCTGGCAGGACACAGGAATCCTGGGTGAGGTGGTCCTGCTGAATGGGAGATGTAAGATGGGCGCTCGAAAGACCATTCAGATGCTGTGCAATTTGAAATGGGGTCTCCAAGCGATCACCCAATCGGAAACCAGCGCTTGTCAGTCTATCAATGCACAGTCCCTAACTTTCGACCGAAAGACACTCTCACCTCCGCACTCATATCACTCGCCGTTCCACGACCTCTGAAGACCAGGGAAGTCACTATATCTACCCAGGCCATATATACGATCATTCTCTATCGTAATCCAAGTTCCACCACGCCGCACCTTCACCTTCTGCTCTGAGAATTCGCCATCGCTGAGAGCCTCCTTCTTCTTCCACCCACTACCCCGTGTTCTGTTTTCTGCAATCTGTCGTCCGAGACATCCTCATGAGACCACCGAGGTCTACACTTGGTACGCGAGTTTTCTTCCGGTGTGACCTATCTCCCGATATCATCCTAATCCTTTCCGACGTAGTGCTTACAGCTGACCATGCTTGGCCTTTGTATGCTTGGCGAGCTCCTTTTCAAGCCAAAACCTGTGGCCACTGAGACAAAGATCAGCTATCACTCCTGGGTCTAGCACTCCAAGCGCCCACTCACCAGCCTGTGACCTCACAATCAACAGAGAGCCCGAAGTGGTCCTTGTATAGATGCCTAAGGGTGTCTTCCGGATTCTTAAACTCCACACGTGCTTGAGAGGGGCACAATAAACACCGGTGGTCCACCCCCCTTTGGGGGTGTGTCACACGTTCCACCAGCATCATATATTTCTGGGTCCCGTGGTGGACCTTCCGTTGAGCTGCTGGCATGGGCAGCTTGAAGGCGGCCCTGGTGATTATTCCATCAAGGAAGATTTCATTGCGAAGATAGTTTATTGCATTGGCATCCCCCCCTTCCGATGTCAGGCGCTGTTGAACGTTGTCGAGATTTGGCTCAAACACTTGGCCTGGCAAGCCGCGTTTAGGGCCACTCCTGCCTGTTTTCGTTTTTGACATCTGCAGTGGCAAGACCACACGTGCACCGGCCGCAGGGGGTGCTGCTACCGGGTCACCTATGTGGTTTACCGCCATCGCCGAGGTGAGTTGATGGTTGGGAGGTGCCAACGTTACCCCGCTGGCGTTGAATGTATTGTCTGACGTATAAAATAGGTTCCCTCCTGACCAGCGTTGGAGCGGAAATGACGTTACCCCAGTCGACAGAGGGCTTATCGGGGTGTCTCCAGTATGTGTCCCAGGATGAAGAACCTCCCCATCCATGCTTGGATAGCTTTGTTCGCAAGAGAAGGGCGAATTCGTCCCTTGGGCTGCCCAGGGCATCGACAATTCTGCCGACCCCACAGCTGGCGCTGACTCGCCATGCTGTTGCAGTATGCTCCAAGCAGTTGGCCCTTGCCTCTGCTCCAAGTCTGGCATCACTTCAAGACCAAATCGTCAAGCACTAACCACGACTCTGACAGAATTCGAACTTACTGTCCATCCCATTTTGCTCAACGTACTCACGGGTCTGGGGTTCATATGGGTAATGGGCAGATTGCGCTCCATGGATGTAACCCGGGAGGAAGTCTTGTTGTGCTTGTGCACCGTATTCGCCGGCCGTTGCGGTCGGCGTCGTCCAAGGACTCACCCCGCTTTCGTGTCCAACGTCCCAAAACGCTTCTACTCCCCCACCTCCCAGCCCTTCCGGAGTGTCATGTGAGAAAGCGCCATGACCTTCAAAGGGTACATCGGACCGCCGATCATTGCCCGGCACGTCAGCTCCGCCCTGACCGTTATACCAGACACGGGGTTCGGTGTCGGCTGCACCTGCCGGTTGGGGCGCAAAAATCGGTGAGCTCCCCATGAAGTGCCCGCCATCGACTTGTTGTATGGGGTATCCGAAGCTGTGACCTGGAGTTTGACCATCCACCCGAGCCAAGTTGGGATCACTGTATGCTTGGTGGGGGGGGATACTGTTAAAGTTCGCCCGATTCATCTCCGCCGCACTGAGCGCCGGGGGTATCCCGGCTGTCCTTACGCCCCCCGTCGCTGGGACGTGCGGCTGCCATCCCCAT
>Ga0307515_10020348_pt1 | contig 11844 bp, 9 predicted proteins | sample 17_EM_MG_FD_194513 | JGI IMG/M metagenome (GOLD analysis project Ga0307515, IMG submission 194513) | Populus trichocarpa ectomycorrhiza microbial communities from riparian zone in the Pacific Northwest, United States - 17_EM | ecosystem: Host-associated > Plants > Roots > Unclassified | place...
TGATCTCTATTATTTTGATTATTATTTATTTTATTTGAGATAATTTATAAAATTATTTTTTTTTTCAATTTCATTCTCATTCAACTTTTTAATTTGTAAGATTTGTTCCTCATTATTTTAGTAAATTTGAAAAAAATAAAACATTAATAAGTTATTTTCCAACTCATTTTCCATTACATAAAATAAACCACAACTACAAAAATTATCACAATACCAAAACACTTTTATTCCATCCCTCCATATTTTCCAAAGAAAGTTTTGGCCCATTGAATATCTACTTGCCAAGCACTAACGTACAAAATTTAAGACTGTTTTTAGTCATATCTTCGCAACTCATAACATGTGGAGAAGCAGAAGATTGATAAACTTGAAAATTAAGTCCGGTAAAATTCAAGCTCAATTTAGAATGACATGGTCAGGAGATAATTTTTATGCCAATAACAATGACTAGCCCTAGCAATGCTTATAACTTTAATTCTATTTTTTTTTTCCTTTCCTTTCTTTTCTTTTTTTTTTTTAAAAAAAAACTTTTTCGAGTGACGAAAGGCTTGGATATTCAGATGCTATCAGCATAGTTTCAACAGGGGAAGACTACCTTGTTCCAAATTAAGGTGAAACCTCACATATATAGGGCTAAACTTTACAAATTCTCAGAACTTAAAGTTTCTTGACATTAAATTTAGTTTCCACATTTTCATCTTAACTTTTACTTGCACCCCTCGTAACATTAACACTTTGGCCACCTTTCATGACACAAGGAAAACTTACAATCAGCCCCTAACCAAAGAGCAAGAAGGAACTTTTTTTTTTACCAATGTTACAAGAACAATATATAACAATGATTCTTGTTGATGTCATACATTTAAAAGTTACTCAAACATGAAATTATTTCTCTGGCTAGACATCCTTTGCCTTCAAAGGAACATAGTCATTATAACCTGCATCGAGGTGATCCAAAGTCGTAGACTTGTCGATGTTTTCATGGTGATATGACTTGCAAACAAAGTAGGTCACCGTTTGAATAACAAGCTCAAACAAAATCAACAGGACAAGCAACAAGAAACAAATAATACCGCATGACACCCTATTGACTATTCCTAGCGACGATCCTTCAACAAGCTTACTAAATTCTATTTTCATGATTACATAAGATATAGTCATCGTCAGAAATATAACTCCCATGACCTTTGTCTTCCCTCTTACAAGTGCCTTGCTCTTGATCATGGCCGTCATCACATATGCTTCTTCTGAAACAGATACAACACTAGCCGTTTGCCAAACAAGGCTAATATAGACAAACCCCATGAAGAACAACACTAATAAAACAAAACCAATAGCAAGGATATAACGATTGATCATGAAGATTCTAGTAACTGCAATTGTTAGCAGTGTACCCATGGTAAAAGCAATTATTGCAGCGAAAGCACAGGCGGAGATGATCACAAGCCTCTTCCAAAATTTAGGCACAGCACGCATCACCATCTTGAAAGTCACTTCTTGCCCTGTAGAAATACAAGCTATGGTGTAAACAACTGCAGCAGTTGATAGAGGAGAGAAAAGGAGAAGGAAAGTGATGTATGCAGCCTTGAAAAACAAAAGTTGGGTCCATCCAGTGGAGTTGGGAAGACATAGTTCGATTTGTTCTGGGGTACCCGCTTGCGGTTGCATCCGAGGCACTTGTACTACTTCAATGATTTTTGCAAATAGAGCATTTGATACCTTCATGTTTGCTATGAAGACAAAAGACGTAGGGAGGATAAAAACAAGGGTTATCTGGGAGAAGATTGTTTTCCTTGAGAAGATAATCTTGAAGGCTTCCTTGTAGATGCCGAAGAGACCAAGAAATTGCATCTCTTCTTGTTTGCTATCCATGATTAATCAAGTTTCCTGAGTGGGGTTTTTATTGAAGAAGGGAGATTGATATAAGCAGCAGCTGTGTTGGATTTGGGTCTCAAACTAGTCTAGGCCTCAAATAAAGGGATCCGTCTAATTCTCTCATCACATTATTATTGGTTTAAAATGACTTCTTAATTAAAAAGTTGATAAAAATGGAAAATATAAAATATTCACAACAATTTATTTTCTGTACGTATATTTTGTGGAAAATTAGCCTATATATAGCTCAATCACTTACCTCTTCTTTTCATATTAATTTTATTTAATAAAAATAATATGATACATCTAAACACACACATAGAAGCTTCTATTTGTCCTCAATTACCGATACATATAATTAAGAGGCAGCCATATGTTCATGTCAATGGAAAATCTACCTCGTAAAAATCAATTAAACTCAACATGTTTGTCATGACTCATAAATACAACAAGAAGTGGACATTATTTTTTTTTGGTGGGAATAACTCAACCTATTTGAATTTTGCAAGTAGTTGATTAATTAGAATTTTCGAAATAAAAATACCATGAATTTTCGTATTGAAAATTTGACATGTTTGTCCATCAACTATTTGCTAATCTCGCACCAAAACGACATGGAATCTTTTTTATTTTGTTTAATTTGAATTATAATACGAGTATATACTACATGGACGACATGGAATTTTTTCTTTCTTCTGAATAAAACATATGTACTAAATATTTGGTTTATATTGTTGCTAATGTCAAAATAACCTAGGTATTATCGCCTCCTCTCTAGCTAATTCCACCCAACTCCTTGAAAAGTAATGTTGTTAGAAACCGTGTACGTAGCAGCTAGAAATTAATCAAATCTCGAGCCTTCAGTTTTATAAAAACATGTAGATCTCTTCTTTACGAAGTCTCTCTTGCACATTTAATATCGCCTTAGAGCTTCAAGATAATTGACTAGTTATAAAAAATAAAAGATACAATTACTCTAAAGTATTTTATTTAAAATAAATTGTATTATTATTTGATTTTTATTTTTAATAATTGTTGTGTCTAATCTACTGATTTTTTATCTATATGGGTAAGAATAAATCTATTACAATGAGTTGTTTTTTGTGTTGTGAGGAGGAAGGTTTTATGTTAAAAAAAATCGCTATTTAATATTATAATTACTAGAAAAACCTAACTAACATGCAAAGCTCTAAGATAAAAGACTGATTATGTTAAAGGAAAGATATGATCACTTTACAACATCCTATCTAAAATAAACTATATTGTTAATTTTTTTATCCTATAGTGGTAAGAATGAAGATCCAACTGGCTTAGATAACAAACTACAGTGAACATGTGGTTTTTAAGTTTGAATTGTAATTGTAATTTGATGGATTGTAATGAGAATATAAGAGAGTAATTATTAAGAATTTAAAGAAATGGAAAAAAATTGAGAAATTGAATTTATTAATTAAGGACTAATTAATTACAAAGTCAAAGAACTTAATTGAAATAAAATAGAAAATTTCTAGGCAGGTTAGAGATAGCCCCGGTCTTTCAAGAACTAAGAGTATTGTTTTAAAACATTTCTCATAAATCTTCCTGCTAACAATTATTTAATTTATAGACAAGAATAAGAATTTGAAATTTAAATTGAATTTTGAGAATAGATTTCAAAGATCCTGGACTAACTGACTGGAGACCAATTCTTTTCAAAACAATGCAACGTCGTTTCCATGTCTTCAAAATGCCACTGTTTCCTTAACAACGTCACAGTTTTCATTGTATAAATATCTAACAGGGCACGTGTGAACCCGTTGTGGTGAGGTTGTCGCCGTCAACGCGGTATTCATATTTCCCAGGCTATGTATCTATCGTCCGATCAAGCAACTGTCTTTCCATCTTGCAGCTTCCCAATACCGACAGTTCATTGTCCAAACAAGCAGCGAAGATTTTAGGGTTAAAGATCCATCTTCGTCAGAAATTCCCAGGTCCGTCACCATGTTTACCAGCAGAGTTGGATAATCCGGCCAGGCTCTGCCATGGACCGTAGCTGAATTGAAGGGCCCAGTTGCACCTTGGAAGTGCAGGCGAGAACACACATATTTTGTCGTTAACATGTCACGTTGGAAGGGATGAAATGATTAATAATAATGTGCTTTGAGGACTTGTAAGTTGCAAGGGTTTTTATTTATTTATGGCGGGACCTATCGTGCAGAGTAACCATTTCTGATTTCATTCAATGAAGATTCTTGGCTTTAGACGTAGATCAGATCAAGACCATGTTTTCTTGCTTTCAGTTAACAAGTAAAGGGAGAATAGGGACTGTCGGTGCATACGTGTACTGCATGGTACCATCGCTATCGCCTGATCCAACCATCTAGCCCATGCCCTCTCTCTGCCCTCCATTTGGATCTTTACTAGGCTTTAAATAATTGTATTAGCAGTCCATGAGTCAACTTTTTTAATAAGATTTTTATTTTCTTTAGAAATCTTTTTAAAACATATAGATCTCGCTAAGAAGCCTGATCCATAAATCTAAATTTGACCGTTAGTAAAGTATGAAGTAAGGTGAATTTAGCATGTTTCCTACATTTAAGAAATATAAGTAATATAGATTTGATATGTTTAACATATTTAAAGTGATTGGATTTAAAAGTACATAAACTTAGTAATTAGTCAAGTAAATATAATATGGGTCTGATATATTTGTCATATTGTCAGACCTAAGACTTCTGAATTTAATGGGTAGCAAGTTCACAGTGTGTGGACTTGGCAGCCTGTCAAATCTATGTAATGTGAGTCTGGCATGTTCCCAAACCCAAAACGTCTGGATTCCACGAATAGCCAAGTCTAAAGTGTGCGGACTTGATACTCAGTCAAGCCCTTGTGACGTGATCCTAACTTGTTTGCCTACAACTTTATCAATTTTTAGGTTTTTATGTTTAATCGTAAGCGATTCTTTACTATTTAAATGTTAAAGGCATAATAAACCATCATAACATAATGATTTCTTCATGGTTATAGGTGTGTATAAGATTTCTTAAGGGATTTGTCTTATTAATGATATATAAAAAGATTTTTAATCTTTGAATTTGAAGACTTTTTGAATTTTTTTTATTGTTTTAAGTCATTTAATAATTTTTTTTTTAAAATACTGACTTTACTATCGAAAGATTTTTGAGTCTCTTGATTGAAACTATTTTATTACATGTTTTCCGGACTTTTTTAGTAGATTGGGAGTTTTCTAAATTAAAAAAATTTAAATATTTTTATAAATTAATTAATTACTATTCCAAAAACTAAATAACTTTTTATTCATGTTATTAGATTTTTTAACTTAAGCTGTAGTAAATTGCCATGACTCACGGAGCTGCAGTTGTTAACAACAAGAACTCATCCACATCCCACAGCCGACACTAGTGTCCAAAACTGGCCAGGTTAATCAAGGAATTCCCAACACAATCAAATGTCATTCTGTTTGCACTTGCAATTCGTTAGGATTGCCGATTTGTGTGACCTGTGAACTAAGAGCCATAAGGCCCCTAACCTTTCAGCAGCATCACACGCATCTCCCTGTTTAACTCTACCTGTTACTATCGTCCAAGTGCTAACATGGTCCAAGGACTTCGGTGGAAAATGTGTCCATCACTCGGTATAAACCAATTTACAAGATGCTGTCAATGGCTAATCAATAGAGCAATGCCCCCACCGTCAGTCTTTTTACTTCGAAAGACACGCATGTGGTCAGTGCTTTCCAGTTGGAGTTGCAAATTTTGATCTTGACTTCAGCAGTGTTTTTTTAGTCTCACACATAGTTCTTTTATTGACCATCAGCCCTCCATCCAAGGAAAGAAGGGACACTCTGCTATTAAAGCTCCCCACTTGGCTGTCTGCTTAAAAACCTCTCTTCTCCTCTTTCATTCTTCACAAAATAAAGAGGAGATCCAAAGAGGTTGTTGCTTTCCCTTTTTTTTGTTTTTTGGGTTTTCCATTTTAGATCCAAACACAGCAACTTCATTTCTGACAACCCGCTTCTACTCTCTGCTTCTCGCAAAACAGAACTTCAAGATTTATACTTGAAACTGCTACAATGTTGTGTTAGAAAAATACATGATCAAAGCCTTGACAGGATTCGGCATTTTATTGTAAGTTAATCATTTCTTCACTTTCTGAATGTGGGTTTTTACTTTTAACCAGAGCGCTGATCTTACCTCTTATGTTCCTGATAATTTAGTTCTAGATAATGGCGCGTTTCTATGTGATAATGGCGTGTTTCTATGTGTGTGGTAGATACGTTGCTTGTCTGCTTTTACTATGGCATGTATCAGGACTTGTAATCAATCGAGTGCTTGAGAGTTGAGATTGTTTAGTCGTTTCATTCTTCTTCATTTAATACTTCAAAGTTTGTTATTGAGCTTCTATTGCAAAAAGAGTTTTTATTTCTACTTAAACTAGTGGAGTGGATCTGGTTCTCTTTCTTTAACCAGCACCAAAAAAAAAAAAGTTTCTTAAAATCTTCCTTTCTTTCTGCCTTTGTATTTACCAAAAGCTGTTCTTTTATAAGAAGCATGTTACATGTTTGATACATGTAAGAGATTTTATACCTTCTTTTTGGCTCTTTATTTTGATCTTTATTTATTGTTTTCCTTGAAAGTTCTGATCTATTTGTGATTTGTGACTTTTTATCTGTTTAAATCAGTCATTAGTAATAGGTGGTTTAATGTATCTCTAGTTTTTGGAAAATTAGATTAAAGAGATGCGTGAAAAGGATAAAAGAATACTCTCGTTGTACTACTGTACCTATCTCCCTCCCTCACGCACGAAACAGTTCTTGATTATAGTAGTATGCAAGCAGACAAGGTGTTTTAAATAAAATCCTCGCCGAAGAAAAGGAATATAAAAAGAGAACGAAACTAAAGATGTAATTCGAGTCCAGAAAGGATAGCTTTTTCCCAAAATTTAAGTTAAAAGGGAAAGTGGACATGAGTCCTGGAACATAATTTCTAAGAGAAGAAAAGCAGACCACCCTGAAATTAAGGTAGTAAGGTGCTTGATCATAAGATATCAAATTAGATAAAAAGGATTGTCAAAAAGGGAGCACATAGCCAATTGTTGTGCAGGTTTCATACTTTATCTTTCTTTCCCCTAACTGTTACCCATTAGTGTTTTCGTGATAAGGTTAATTTTAATTTAAGGCGTTGGGGTTTGTAGTGTAGCTGATTTTTGTTATTTTACATTGCAGGTGTATATAACAAGCGTCATAATATTAAAGCAAGCATGGCTATGGGAAAATATTCCCGTGTTGATGGGAAGAAGTCATCCAACTACTGTTCTACAATCACTGTGGTTGTGTTTGTTGCTTTGTGTTTAGTTGGGGCTTGGATGTTTATGTCATCATCTGTTTCAGTTCAAAATTCAGACTCGTCTTCCCAAGAGAAAGTGAATGATGTGAAACGAGTGGCTGGCGAAAATAATTCTAAGCAATTTGAAGACAGTCCTGGTGATTTACCGGATGATGCAACCAAAGAAGATGGGAACACTGTTGATTCTCAAAGTGCTAGCCAATCTGATGTCCATGAAGACCAAAATGTGACTGAAAAAGAGAGTGAAGGTACAGTTGAGGATAACAAGGATGAGAAGACTGAGTCTAAGAATATGGTTGAAGAAAACCAGGATGAGAAGACTGAGTCTAAGAATATGGTTGAAGAAAACCAGGATGAGAAGACTGAATCTCAAGAGGAACCAAAGACAGAGACTGAAAAGGATGGAAAAACAGAGGATAGAGAGTCAAATTCAGGAGATGGAGAATCAAATTCAGAAGCTGGAGAGATGCCAGCTCAAGGTGATGAAACAAATAAAAGCGAGCAAACAGAATCAGAGGAGAGCTCAGGTGAAAATAAATCCGAGTTGGACGAGGGGGAGAAAAACTCAGACTCAGGAGAGAGTGCAAATGAAAATAACCAGGACGGTGCTACTGAGAATAACGTGGATAGTCAAGAGAATGATCAAACTTCCATTGAGATTTTACCTGCCGGTGCACAATCAGAACTTCTAAATGAAACTAATACTCAAAATGGGGCTTGGTCAACTCAAGTGGTGGAGTCACAGAAAGAGAAGATATCGCAACAATCTTCAATATCTAAGGATCAAAATGGTCATGCATGGAAACTTTGTAATGTCACTGCTGGACCAGATTACGTCCCTTGCCTTGATAATTGGTATGTTATAAGAAGGCTTTCAAGCACAAAGCACTATGAACATCGAGAGAGGCACTGCCCTCAAGAAGCCCCCACTTGTCTGGTATCCATACCTGAAGGATATCGACGCTCAATTAAGTGGCCTAAAAGCAAGGATAAGGTAAACACTGATCCACTTGATTGATGAAAAAACTTTCCTGTTTACTTCGGCTGAAATATTTATTTCGGCTCACATTGCAGATATGGTACTATAATGTTCCCCACACCAAGCTTGCTGAGGTTAAGGGACATCAGAATTGGGTTAAACTTACTGGTGAATATCTGACTTTTCCTGGTGGTGGAACTCAGTTCAAGCACGGTGCTCTTCATTATATTGATTTCATCCAGGATGTGAGTTTCTTTATTGCACTTGTTAGCTGCAGTTCTTGTCCTTTATTTTGTACAATCACTAAGTCAACAGATTGAGCATGAGACACTGATTTAACTCATCTAGGTTGTGTGTAAATATGATTGTGTATGCTGAAGAGTATAATGCGATTAATTTTTTCTATGAATGATGCAGTCACATACTGATATTGCATGGGGAAAAAGAACCAGAGTGATATTGGATGTTGGGTGTGGGGTGGCAAGCTTTGGAGGTTATCTTTTTGAAAGAGATGTTCTTGCAATGTCATTTGCTCCCAAGGATGAACATGAAGCTCAGGTTCAATTTGCACTTGAAAGGGGAATCCCTGCAATGTTGGCTGTTATGGGCACCAAGAGATTACCCTTTCCTAGTTCTGTTTTTGATGTTGTTCACTGCGCACGCTGTAGGGTTCCTTGGCATGTTGAAGGTGATGTTTGTGTCTATTCTACTCAAGTAAAAATTTCTGTGTTCTTGTTTTTCTTGTTTCAGAGATATATTTTGAGTCCTTGCAGGTGGTAAACTTCTTTTGGAGCTGAATCGAGTTTTGCGACCTGGTGGATACTTTGTCTGGTCTGCCACCCCAGTTTATCAAAAGCTTCCAGAAGATGTGGGCATTTGGAAAGGTAGAATATTTTCTAACATTTGCATTCCTTTCTAGAGGATAGTATGTGGCTTGCCTTGATATAACCTTTTCTTTTTTTTATGGCAGCCATGTCCAAACTAACAAAGTCAATGTGCTGGGATCTGGTGGTGATTAAAAAGGACAAACTAAATGGTGTTGGTGCTGCAATATTTAGAAAACCAACTTCCAATGACTGTTATAATAATAGACCCCAAAATGAGCCTCCACTGTGCAAAGAATCTGATGATCCAAATGCAGCATGGTACTTTCTTTTTTGTCCCATGGTTTTAGAATTGCCTCTTTCTTCTTCCACAAGTACCCATCCTGATTTTTCACAATAACTTGCATAGATAATTGAAGTGATGCAAACATGCTGCCACTTTTATTATAAGCTTTGAATTGAGGAAACTTGAAATTACTATGATTATGGATGTTTGTCTTCAGGAATGTCCCACTTGAGGCATGCATGCATAAAGTGCCTGAAGATGCATCAGTGCGTGGGTCTCGATGGCCTGAGCAATGGCCACAAAGGCTGGAGAAACCACCGTACTGGCTGAATTCTCAGGTTGGAGTTTATGGTAAAGCTGCGCCAGAGGATTTTGCTGCTGACTATGGCCACTGGAAAAATGTTGTTTCCAAATCTTATTTGAATGGAATGGGAATCAACTGGTCTTCTGTGAGAAATATCATGGACATGAGAGCTGTATACGGAGGGTAAGCAATTTGACAATTTTATCTTATGCTAGTTATTTAAGCAGACTTTTGTTTGTTATGTTTGGTAAAGACACTGTGTTTCTCTTGTCTGTTTGCTATCCTGTTGAAAGTATGCTGTTTTTGATATATCTGATTGGGGTATAGACTTAAGCTACATTTCTTTGATTTGTTCTGTTGGTTAAAGGAGTGGATCATGTTGGTTTATCCCTGTGTGTTGATGGGATTACATGTTATTCGTCTTTAGTGATTGATGGGGATTTCCCCTAGTAGCTCACTGTCATTGTTACTATGTTTTCCATTTTCCATGGTAAGACACACATAGTAGTTTCTTATGCTTTTCTGTAATTGTGTTAGGTTTGCTGCGGCACTGAAAGATTTGAAAGTGTGGGTTATGAATGTAGTCCCAATTGACTCTGCAGACACGCTTCCAATAATTTACGAGCGTGGTTTATTTGGAATGTATCATGATTGGTGCGAATCATTCAACACCTATCCTAGAACTTACGATCTTCTCCATGCCGATCATCTCTTTTCCAGTCTCACAAAGAGGTTTGTTCATCACATCACCGCTTCCTAAAGAAAAAAGAGATCCCTATAATTTCTGTGACTTGATGTTCTGTTGTTTTCCTGGCCACAGGTGCAACTTAGTGGCAGTAATAGCAGAAGTTGACAGGATACTGAGGCCAGAAGGAAATCTGATCGTGCGTGACAATGTTGAAATCATTGGTGAGATTGAGAGCCTGGCCAAATCTCTGAACTGGGATATCCGGATGATTTACTCAAAAGACAATGAGGGACTGCTTTGTGTTCACAAGACAATGTGGCGTCCTACAGAGCCAGAAACAATAACGTCAGCCATTATATAAACCTGATGCTTCAGCTTGTATCTTCCATTTGAGGTTACCTAGCTGCTTGTATTGATGTCGTCCAGGTATTATTCTGCCATCTTTAGGCATTTGAGGGTTAGTATCAGTTAGCTCTATTTCTCCACAAGCAATTGTAAAATTATAGTTAATTAGTTTGTTATTCTTAAAGTTTTCCTCATGATCGTTAATGTTGTTTTAATCATCCCTCGCTAATTCTTTTGCTAGGGATGGTGGCTGTATACTTGTCATGGATATTTTTTTTCCAGATTAATAAAATTGCTTAATGGTAGATGCTTGTTGTGCCCTATGAATTTGTACTAGGGGACTCCTCCTTTTGCTTTATTGCTTTATTAATAATGCTGTTGGTGCTCCTTTTTTCCAGTTAATTTGTACAATACTTGATTTTCATGTTCATTAAAATTTATATTACTTTAAGAAGATGAGATACACCATACATACTGAATGCTTGAAAGAACCTCAAAGTTCAAGATCTTTCCAACAAGTCAGGGCAACTAATTTCTATCACTTTCATTGGTTTAAAATTTACAGGAGTAGGCATCCTAAAACTTATGAACAATAAAACAGGCTTGTGCATTAATTCTATACAAATCAATCATGATTATAAGGTTTTTAAAATCATGCAGGAGAATCTTACTCAGTATAACACTTATTATTATTGGATTAGCATGGGATTCAATAATATTAATAATAATAATAAAATCTATCATTACTGCAAGAAATCTAAAATATATAGTGATGAATCACTAATATTGACCTAAATTTTATAAATTAAAAAGATCTTGGTCATATATTCATGAATATATTTAAGGTTCGGCTACGGTCAGATATTGCCGGAATCCTTATAATTTTAAAAACAATTGCAGCACGCAAAGGCCAGATCACTAGAGGTTGGAGAAGCAGCAGCCAAGGGCTGCTGCCTCTGCACTGCAGTGCCAGTTTGACTTGTGTTGCTCGCGATGCAGCGCGAGGTAGCAACCTCACCTGGCTACACGTAACGCGAGGGCTATGCCTCGTGCTACTGCGCGTAACAACAACCATTGTTGTCGTTGCTGAAGCTGCCACCAACGTGGGCAGTGTACTCTGCTGGTTGTAGCAAAAAGAAAATGATGACAGAGGAAGAATTATGATTCTGCCTCTGCTGCTTAGATTAGGGATTTTTGG
>Ga0307515_10020349_pt1 | contig 11844 bp, 2 predicted proteins | sample 17_EM_MG_FD_194513 | JGI IMG/M metagenome (GOLD analysis project Ga0307515, IMG submission 194513) | Populus trichocarpa ectomycorrhiza microbial communities from riparian zone in the Pacific Northwest, United States - 17_EM | ecosystem: Host-associated > Plants > Roots > Unclassified | place...
GCCTTCTTCTTTTCCAGTATCTAAATAAATAAAAAGAAAAAAAGAAAGACTGAAACTTTACATCTCAAAATCCCTTAAAAGAAAAGAAAGAAAGCCTTTTTTTCGTGTTGTTTTTTGGGTTATACCTCTCTGCGTTTAGCCCTCTTTTCTCTGCTGCTAACAATGTTGCTGTGGCTCGCCACCCCCCTCGACTCCATTATTTTTCTGCAGCTCCCCTCAAAGCTCACACTCCACAATTTAATTACCATCTTTCAGGTAAACTTTATCTTTATCCCTATAAATTCATTAATATCCACTCTTAACCCTATATTTTAAGATTTCCTAATGTTACCCTTGTAGTTTCCAAAATAATTCAAAAATTCCCCAAACCATTAAATAGCCAACTTTTGAATTTGGTTTTTTATTTTTTAAATATTATTTTTTATTGTAAGATATTTTAATATATATTTAGACCCCGTTTGTTTTTACGTTTCAAAAACGCTTTTGAAAAAATTTGAAATTTTTTTATTTTTTTCTTACTTCAAATTAGTTTTTATTTTTAGATCGTTTTGATTTGCTGATGTTAAAGATGATTTTTAAAAAATTAAAAAAAAAATATTTTAATATATTTTTTAAGTAAAAAATACTTTGAAAAACATCCACATACTCAAACATCCTATTAAATAAATATATGAGAGAAAATAAGAAAAACATAATAAAAATATGAAATTAGTGGGGTTTTGTTAGTTATTTAGTTAGTTGTGGCTAAATGGAAACATTTTGAAAATATAAGGATAACAATGGACAATCTTAAAATAGAGGGATAGAAGTAAAACCCTTAAAACCGAGAAACCTTTAAAGTTCAGAGGTCTTTAAACCTCTCGTATCTTTGCCACCCTTCTGTCTCTCTGAAGTTTTTGTCTGCCTGAAAGACACGGCCATGGCAATGATCGAGTTTTCACAAGAATGGAAGTCAGGATTTCCAATAGACACTGTGTCTAAAGCGCCACTCTTACTTTCAAAACAAACCTCAGAATCCCTTATTGGTCCACTTGTCTTCAACCCAATCCCTGAATCATTGGCACACCTCTTTACCTCTCCTGCTCTCTCTCCTCCTCTTCTAAACCCACCACCCCATCTTTCTCTCACAAGATTTATCTCCACTTCAACACTCGCTGACTCTCCTCTCCCTCTCTCTACTGCTTCCTCTATTGCCTTTTCTTTTGGCCCTCAAGATCTACACTTTTCTTCTCCTTTGTTAGCTTATAATAGACTCCAGTTCCTTAAATGCCCACATGATGATACTGTTGTTGTGTTTTTTTCCACTGGGACTAATCTTGACCGAGTTGGGTTTTTGTTACTTTCTGTTAAAGATAAGAGCTTGGTGGCTACTGGGGATCAAAAGGGTGGGATTTTTACTGCTAGTAAGAGTTTGGGGTCAAAGATTGTGAGGGTCTTAGTGAACCCCATTGAGGATGATTCTTTTTTGAATGGTAATTATTCCTTTTCTGGCTCTTTTGGTTATTTGTTAGTTTATACTATGTATTCTGTGAATTGGTTCTGCGTTAAATATAGTGAAAGTATGAAAAGGCCTGTTTTGAGTTATTTAGGTTGTAAGAATTTTAAGAGTTGTGGAATTGCGAGTGCTTGTTGGAGTCCTTATATAAAAGTTCAGAGTGTGGTTTTGTTGGAGAATGGTACATTATTTTTGTTTGATTTGGAAGCCGATTGTTCTGATATGTATTTTAGGGGTACTAAATTGAAAGTTTCGTGGGGTGATGAAGGTAAGTTAGGAGATGGTAAATGGTTAGGGTGTGAGTTTAGTTGGCATTGTAGGGTTTTGATTGTTGCACGGTCAGAAGCTGTTTTTATGATTGATTGGAAATGCGGTGGTTTTGATGTGACTTGTTTAGCAAGGATTGATATGTTTAGTGCATATGCTCTTAGTGAAAAGGAACGGTTCCTAGCTATGTCCAGGGCAGTTTCGGATAGTCTTCATTTTGTTTTGGTTTCTGAAACTATGTTAGTTATTTGTGATGTGCGCAAGCCTATGATACCATTGTTGCAATGGGCACATGGTCTTGATAAGCCATGTTTTATTGATGTGTTTAGATTGTCTGATTTGAGGTCCAACTCAAGGGATGACACACATGACTGGGCGAATTCTTCAGGTTTTGGCATTATTTTGGGGTCATTTTGGAATTGTGAATTCAGCCTCTTTTGCTATGGACCATCCTTTCCTCCTCGTAAAGGGTCCTTCGCCTTGGAAATTTCTAAATTTTCCAGTTGTTTATACGCTTGGGACCACCCTTCAGGTCTCATGTTATCAGGTGATGATTGTCAACGTGGAGATTGCCTTGTAAGAGAACAGTTTTGGAAGGAAGCTCTTCCTGAATGGACTGATTGGCAGCAGAAAAAAGACATAGTGTTGGGCTTTGGTGTTTTAAGCAACGATCTCTCTTCATTGTTGTTTGAGCCTGATGAATTTGGTGGTTTTGTTTTAATTAGATTGATGTCATCAGGAAAGCTTGAATCACAGAGATATTGTGCCTCTTGGGAATTGGTTAAAAATATAGAAGTGGCTCAAAGAGATCCAATGCTGCATTCAGAAGACAACTTACTTTACTTCATGGGTGATGAGGAATACAAGGTCCCTAGAAAATTTAAGTATTTTGAACTGAACTATCTACATGCACATTTGAATGGCAACCTTTCTCAAGTTCTCGATTCAAACATGGCAAAGCCTTGTGAGTGTCCTCATGAGAAGGAATTGTTCAGCCTAGAATTTCATGAAGTATTGTGCAAGAAGCTGAAAATTTGTGGGTTTGGTCAATTTAGAACATCCCCTGCCATTACAGTTACATTTAATGACATAAACTTGCCAACAAGCATCCATGAGGTAGCTTTGAGGAGAATGTGGGCTGAATTGCCAATGGAATTCTTGCAACTCGCCTTTTCCAGCTATTCTGAATTGCATGAAGTACTTTTGGATCAGAAAAGGGTTGCTTTGGAATTTTCAGTTGTTCCAGAACTACCTCAATTACCACCATTTTTCTTGCGGAAGCCTTCAAACCACAGCAATAGGTGTTTACGTAAAGTGCACAGTAGTGATGCCCTTGTGGGTCCAGCTCTTCCTCTCCCTATTTTGTCTACACTTCATGAGCTTCGTAATGGTTGTCCAAATTCACAGGAAGAAACAGGCGGATTTTCATCAGAATCAGAACTTAGTGTTCGATGCAATGAAGTTATGCAGGTGGCCAAGGAAGTGGCTGTTTCAGATTCCACAACCAAGCTTCAGGATGATAATGCTATCTCCCTTGATGATGACAGAGATGACTTTTTGGATCATTCTGAAAAACCAAAGTCTTTCCTTCTATACCATCCAACTGCATGTCAGCTCTCTTTTCAAGTTCACAAAGAGGATAATTGTGTGTATCAGAATGACAAGTTTGCTTCCATGATTACAAAAGTGCATGAGAAACAGTCACCTCATCCTGAAAAGGTGGAAACTTTCAAACTAGAATTCTTTGATGATCTGTGCCCAATCGACTTGAAATTTGATGCTCGTGAGGTGAAATTTAGTTCACAAGAGTCGAAAATTTCAAATTTATTGAAGAAGAATTTTTCAAAATGGCAAGAGGAATTCACTCCTTACCGGGAATTTTGTTCCCGATTTACATCCCCTCGTGACTAGATGGCCTAATGTAAGATTTCTATTGATTGCAATTTCTACTGCTTATTTCTTCAATTATGGTTATTTCGGTTTCTTATAAGTTCATCCCTTTTCCCTTTAATTTTACTTTTTAAAACGTCTATCCAGCTGATGCTTGCAGACTGCAAACATTATTGTATAGTTTCTTTTCTCTTTTTTTCTCCCGGGAGCTGGTTCTTCTCATACTTGGTCTGATGAACACAGGTTTGTGATCTGTGCATAATGCTCCACTTGCAAGTTATGTTATACTGATTCTATAGTTTGATGATTTTCTTGCAATTCCATGATTTACAAATAGCGGGTGAGCGGTGATTTTGCGAAGCAGCTGAACTGAATTCGCATCAATTTAAGGCCTTGAATATCGATGATCATTCTTCCAGTTTGATTCATGTTTTTCTCATACGTGACTTGTGCAATCCTCAAGGTAACTGTGAGTATGAAATAGAAAAAGTCTATGGATAAAATCTGCACTCTATAACCGAGAAATTACTTGATCAAATTTTTTTTTTTAGACATCGGTGCAATATCCTTTTTTGTGTGTGTGAACCAATCAAGGATTGGAATTCAGAAATGCTAACATTAATTGACTGAAAAATCAGAAAAATTCAAATTGTAAGATAAAATAGTGAAAGCATTTTTACTGAATCTGCTTTTTCAGTTGTTTAACCTACGATAATTGTATTTGCAGGTTCCAGTTCAACAGGTGAACTTTCTGGACTAGCCATATTTGCAGGTTGTACACCTGGTCCGTTGAAAGGCCATGTATTTCAGTTTTAGTTGAAAATATTGTGTTTGAGGATCTATACTTTGACATAGTATCAGTTTGTAGGATGGTTATGGCTCATCATGGAACCTCAACTTATTGAAAGAGGAGGTATCTAGTCATGACATTGACACAGCAAGATGTTCAGTTCCACTGAACTTTTTACGTTGTACATACCCCCAATTAGTTTATAGAGTCTCAATTCCAAGGCTTCTGAATCTGTACATACTATAGGATTCGAGAATTCCTCGCCTGGCTATCTTGGTGCTTCTACCATTGAAAGGTTGGTGCTGTACTTAATTCCAGTTTATTTTCAGATGATTACAGTAGGATTTCAGGTCACCCTGATGTGCATTATGGAGTACAATATTGAGTTAAGTGCTGACATGCTATGACTTTTCCGTTTGCAATCCTGACCCCAATAGTAAAAGACCTTTGAGAAATGTATCATCTATCTGCTTAGTTACATTAATATGGTTGATGCTAAGTTATTTGGTTATAACCTGCTCTTCAACTTCTCAATTTCTTTGGTTTCATTGCTGCTTTTTACATTTTTTATTTATCACATAGACCTTTGGATGACCTGTTAATAATTGGAATTCCAGAATTTACTGAAGCAACTCTGCACCCATCTTTCTGGGATTAATTAGGAGATGTTACTGTGTGTGTAATTTTATTTTTTTAGGCAAAGAAAGTTTTTAAAAAACACTTTGAAAAATATACTGTGATGTGATGTAAAAACAAACTCTCACACTCGGTAATAAATATCATTTATCATTGGATTATATTAAAAAAAAAAATACAAATCAATGCTACTTTTTAAAGACATTAAATAAGTAAAACTTTTTATACCATAGTAAAAGGGATAAGTTTTCCAAAATCTGATCTCATGTGGTTAGCTTAGTCGTTCCAGGTATTGGTAGAAGCTAATTGCAGTTTAGATGAATAGCTTTATCATGAAAAGACAAGGGGTCAAGTTTTCGTGACAAAACGATTGGATAAGCATGAATATTGTGAGAGCCTCTTCTGCTATTTGGTATGACCATAGCCTTTTAATTCTTATGATAACCGTTTACCTTTATTTCTTGCATCATATTATAATTTAACTGCAGCAACTACTACTTTAGATGTTATTTCTGTCCGGATTTTCTTTGTGCTGTTCTGTTCATGATTGCCTTTGATTTATTCAGCTTGATTTTATAATTCTATAAACTATGTCATTGAACATATTCAGGGCGTTGTTATTATTGCCCTTTTGGATATTGGAGGCAATTAATATCTTATTTCTATCAAACTCGTCCCTTAATTTTAACAAGGGAAGATCACTTTAGGCTCATATAGCGTGATCTGTTTTGAATTGTTTTGTTTCATGTGTAGCATATCACAAATGAGAGAGACAAAATGGTAAACATGACCCTGTAAATTTAAGAATGGATGTTTTCACATCTTCACACAACGATTCTCCAGAACTAGCTATTCAAGCATGCTGTACTGTGTTCTGAGAGAAATTTACTCGAATGGATCTCAAAACACGACACAGGTTTGTTGTGGCAACGGCATGTTCAGGGTGTTTATGCTTACAACATAAATTAAGCTTGTTATGGTAATAACATAAATTAAGCAGACTCAATTCCTCATAGAAAAATATGTTTCTCATGGTGAGAATTGACTAAAATATATTCAGACCAATTCAAGCAGTCTGAGCCTGGGAAGTCCAGATTGTCAATACAACCACACTATAAAGTTAAATTAAACAACATGAATGGCATATAGAAACAATTTGATACTGATAATCTCAGTTAGATATGTCGAAGAATAAAGCATAAAGCGATGCTTACTATCTGCACATTACACCTGGTTTGCAGTTATCCAACAATCTGGTGAGATACATTTTGAAGTGCAAATGATCTAATGATCTAACCTGAGAATCTGATAGTGCCTTCTGGATAACAAAGTTTCGGAAAGGATCCACAAGGAGAATGGAAGCACCTGGATTGCTTAGCAACTCCAAGATTATTTGTGTGGATTGATCCTCACTTGTTGTTAACAAGTACTTCACAACATTACTTCCATACTTGTTACAAGAAAGAGCCATGTAACTCCCTTCAAACTGTGCGAGGAGATTTTATGTGATTTGTGGTATCTTTAAATCCAGAATATGTTGCACTACTGTTCAGGGTGTTTATGGTTACAACATAAATTAAGCTTGTTATGGTGATAACATAAATTAAGCTTGGTATGGTAGCATGAATCAGAACATGGCATTAATGGAACCAGCAATGCTTAGGATGACTAATGCAATTGAGATACTAGCAGAGGATGTTCAAATCATGTAGTATTTGTTGGACCAAGTTCTTCCATGCCACATATTATGCCTGGAGACACAAGTTTTGAAGATGGTTTTAGGTGGTGTTTTAATTCATGATGGTCGAGATTTGGGATGCAGATGGCAGGTTTTATTTTTTTTGGAGATCTGGGTTTGGATATGGAGCGGATGCTAGGTTTTTTATTTTTATTTAAGGGTAAATTAATAATATTTAATGTAAGGGTTTCTTGTTTGTTAAATAAAAAATAATGACAATCTTGTAAATAATCAAATATTTTTATTAATTTTTTTATGGGAATATTAAGTACTATCACATATAAAATTTATAATATAAACTATAATATTTTAAAATATAGCGAGTAATTGAAAAATTAACCAAATTATATGAAGTTAAGGGTGTTTTTCTCTTTTAATAATGATATAATTGATGGTTAGTTTCTATATTATTACCCACTAAACACACAAACCACTATGATAGGAAATAAAATAATAAATTATTTTTATCAATTTAATGATAAATTGTTTCTACCGGTTTTTATTATATTAGAAAAGGTTTGTATTGAATTGCTCAAACTTCCAAAATTTACGTCAAATAGTGTAATTAAACATTATGTAATGAAGAAAAAAATCATAATAATTTAGCATGAAAAAACAATTAAAACCATAATATAGTTAGAAAATGTTATTTAAAAAAATTGTATTAATATTTTTAGTACATTAAATAAAAATAATTACATTTTGGCACTTCAAGCTATAGTTGCCAAGTTCGTACTGACTCATCCTTTTGCTCCTAACTTGATATTACAACTATTTTCTACCTTTTGTTTTAGAATTTGTTGTAGGAATAATAAACTAAAATTCCTTACAAAAAAAAAGAAATTAATCCAAAAAATAATTTTTATCTAAAAAATCACCAGAAATGAAATTTTTTATACCAAATTAGAAAAAAAATCAAACGTCTAACTCTCATTCAAATTTTTTAAGTCATTTGGGCATTTTACTACAATTATAGATTCTTACAAGTACAAAATATATTGATGGTTTTTTTATGAATTTTTATTAAGATTATATATAATATTTATATCATATATACATTATATTTGTTTACATACAATATACTCATTTATTTTTTTAATGAATTCCTAAGCTTTGTTTTGGTTTTTGCCACCCTAAAAGATAGGGTGATCATTTTCGGTTTGGTTCGGTTTTTATCACAAAAAAAAAGTAATTAAACCGAATTTTTTTTTAAAAAAAAAAAAAAACCGAACCGAAACCGGTTCAAACCGACCGGTCTCGGTTCGGTTTGGTTTTTTAGGATAACAACCGGTTCAAACCGGGTTGGCTCGGTTTTTTCGGTTTTGGCTTGGTTTTTTCGGTTTTGGCTCGGTTTTTTTTTGTTTGGGTTCGGTTCGGTTCTTTTGGTTTCAAACTTATAAAACCGAAACCGAACCGGTCGGTTTTTTTAAAATTTTAATCGGTTTTTTTTAACGGTTTGATTTTTTCAGTTATTTTTTTTAATTTTCTCAATTTAATTAATTTTTTAATTTTTTTCTTCTCAAATGTGCATCGTAGCACTCCAAACCTAAGGGATCATTGGACTAAAAATTAGCTATGGTATAATGATATTTTTTTTTTGTCATTGTTTGTCCAACGTCTTTTTAGCAGTTTTTCCTTTCACGGATTGATGAATTTTGTTTTTGTTTCCTTTTTTTCTTTAGTCTAAAATTTTATTTGTTTATTTTTTAGTTTTTATATTTGAAGGAGAAGAGAGAAACTTACGAGAAGATATTAGAGGAAAGTGAAAATCAAGAAATGATTGTATTTTAATGATAACAAAATTAATTTATATTTATCTCTCAACTTTTTTTGTTTAGTTTTTAGTTAGCATTAGCTCTTTTTGTTTTTTAATTTATTTGATTAAATATATGAATTAGTTTTTTAATTTATAATTAATTTTTTATGTTAAAAAATATATTGAAAATACCTGAACATTCTTTTATATATATATTAAAAAACTATTGATCCAGCGAAGCACGAGTAAATATGAAAAGAAGGGTTGAATTTTGTGGCTGTAAATACGTAGGCGAGTCACTCGATTAGAATAGAGTTCAAATCCATAAAATTAATTCCTCGATAAAGCATATCATGTCAAATGCACACGAGTATTGACTGAATATAGCTAATCGCATGTGGATTCTGCAAATAAGCTGAGTAACTGCTAATTTCAGGAACAAAAGAGCATCGACACACAGACGCAGGCTCATCTTCATCCTCCCGAAATTCTTTTACGTAGAGTTGGAGACAGACAGGTTAATTCTCTGCAACCACTGCATCTGCATGTATGGATACAAGTTGATAAGGTCCTGTAAAACCATGAAAGGTAAATGATAAGCGAAGGAAAAATGGGAATAATGGCATTAACGAAAAATAAAAAATAAAAAAGCATGTCTTGTCGTATGAATTCCAAGCACTGTGAAACACGGCCCTCAATTATCTGTGGGATTCATAAACAGCTTAAAATTTACAGAGGCTACAAGCATCATCACAAAAATAATACACTTCATGGTTGATGCCATTAAACCTTGTCCTGCTAGTTCTAAATCAATGGAAGGGTTCACCTCTCAACACAGAATACTACTTTCTGAACAACATTAGGAACTCCCTTTGCTTCCACGTAAAGCAAATATGCATGTAATGATGTAAATATATGTAACACTACCAAGAATTTTGATCTTAAACATCACGAATTGAACAAATGATTCATATATGTTTTTCAGACTTTTGACATACTTTCATTTCATGCATGGAGTGCAAAGTGCTGCAAAAAATGAACGAGCAGAGGTCAACCATTCCCTGAGAGACATGCAGATTCCCAACTTCTCCAAATTAGATTGAAAATCAGCATTATATGCAAGTTCCATTCTCGTGACGATCATTCCACCCACCGTAGATTTGATTTTATTATAGGGTAACTGTGAACATTTTTAATCTGGCAAAGCCAAGTCATAAAAACAAAAACAATACTAGGGACTAAGCCAGTCATTTCAGTTGCAATCAACCATCACGAAAAAAGCAAGTTAAAGCAAAAGAAATAAGAAGATATTATATTTCATTTCTCTAATAATGAAAAAGGGCAGGAGAAAGACAGGATGGTCCTTATTAGCAGGAGTAGCTTTATCAGTTTATCAACCGCCTTCTTATTTTCCGGTATCTACACACCCAGAGAAAGAAAAGAAAGGATTTTGCATGTCAAAATACCTTAGACAAAAAAGACTGTTAATTTGGTTTATTTCGTGTTTTCTTAACGCCTCTCTGTGTTTATCCTTTTCTCTGCTGGGTACAATGTTTCAGCTGCTAGGGAGAGCCCTTGCTTCACTGTTTTGCTGCTGCTGAGCTGAAAAGGACTTTCTGCTTTGCTCACTACCATTTGAATCTTGCTTATTATTTAAGCAACTTTTTCCATCAATCCAGTTGACTTGGAGCTGCTGCTTCTAATCAATGGGAGTGCGTCCGGTATCTATATGATTATTCCCTGGAACAAGAAAGACAGCTGAATTAAAGCTTAGAAACATTACATTGAGTTCCGAATCCTCTAGGGGCCAAACCAAAGATTTTAAGCAAAGGCTGTTCAAATTCCTTCATAATATCCCAATGAAATTCAGAAATTCATCTAAATAAAACCAACTAAGTTTGCATTTAATTATGCAAACTCCGTTTCAGGATTTCAAACTGGCAATATACAGCATTGTCAGCCAAAAAAATAAAAGAAACTGAAAGTTAAAGTCCCAAAAGCAAAGCAAGGTTTTGCGGCTATAATTGAGAGTAATATTAGCTGCAGACCCAAGAGATGGACAAAAATGGATAAACCAGAAAAGGAAAGAAACCATGATCCATGAGAGCAACAAAGAAATTTTCAATAATCTTCTAAATTAGCCATTTTATAATTTTCCACCTCCCCTCCTTGGGGAGTACAAATATACAACTGTAAAATTATCCTCTTCATGCCTACAAAACTATCTAAATACCTCTTGTAGTTCTCAAAAGGGGAAAAAGTTGACTGTACATCTATAATTCCAGCATCACCAATAACCTCTGCAGGAGCAAGACCCTTTCTTGAAATGATGGAAGCGGCTTGAGTCTCTCAATATGATTTCATGGTCAATGATCATGGATATGTAGGTAATGGCATTGTGGCAATCTCCACAGACACGCAAGTTCTTGGTGATTCGGATGGGTGCCCCTGGAGCTGATATTAAGATGCCATAGGCAAGGGCCAACTTCTCACTATGTTCAAAAAGAAGATCAACTTTCTCTTCATCATCCACATCATGAAGTGCAAAGCTGGTCTCTGGAACATATCCAAGGACTTTAATCCGTTGAGTCAGGCTTCTCAGAATTTCATATATCTGCTTTGACTGTGGATGAGTCTTGTCTGCAACATAGAAGGTTGTAGTGCCTTTCTTTCCCTGGACCCAACTGCAGCCAGGTCTCTTCCTAATTCCACTATTTTTCATCAAAGATCGGACCCTGGCCACATCTTTCCAGCGCCTGGCATTGGCATATATGTTTGAAAGAAGGGTATAAGATCCATCATTTTCTGAGTTCAATTCCAACAGTTGCTTTGCAGCATGTTCCCCTAATTCCACATTTGCATGGATCCTGCAGCCACTAAGCAATGCCACCCACACGATTGAGCTTGGTTCCATTTGCATACCTTCAATAAGCTCCATAGCTTCATTTAAGCGACCAGCACGACCCAGTAGGTCAACCATGCAAGCATAGTGTTCTTGACCAGGAATAACCCCAAATTCCTTGCTCATGCTGTTAAAAAATTCAATCCCCTGATCAATCATTCCTGAATGGCTGCAAGCATAGAGCACAACAAGCAAGGTTACACCATCAGGCTGAAGGCCCACTCTCCTCATCTCGTCAAAAACCTCAAGAGCTTCTTTACCACGGCCATGCATACCATAACCTGTCATTAGGGATGTCCAAGAAACAAAATTCTTCTGCTTCAAATTGTCAAACACAAATCTAGCAACATCAATATCTCCAGATTTTGCA
>Ga0307515_10020350_pt1 | contig 11844 bp, 8 predicted proteins | sample 17_EM_MG_FD_194513 | JGI IMG/M metagenome (GOLD analysis project Ga0307515, IMG submission 194513) | Populus trichocarpa ectomycorrhiza microbial communities from riparian zone in the Pacific Northwest, United States - 17_EM | ecosystem: Host-associated > Plants > Roots > Unclassified | place...
CGGCTCGCTGCTCGGCACCGGCGTCTACTCCGCGCAGGGCACCGACGCCGAGGCGTCGCAGAACGGCGAGGACCTCGAGAAACTGCGTGACACGGGGGTGGCGCACGCTCGCGAAGGCAAGGGCACGGTCGTCCACATGAAGGTGACCGGGCGGCGCACCAAGCTCACCCGTGACGTCACCGTCTACCTGCCGCCGCAGTACTTCGACGCGGGGTTCAAGGACCTCAAGTTCCCGGTGGTCGAGTGGATCCCGAACTACCCGTCCGGCCCCGAGGTCGTCACCGGCGGCTACCACCTGCCGGAGCAGCTGGACGCGGCGATCGCCAAGCGCGTGCTGCCCCCGACCGTCGTGCTCGTGCCGGACCCGACCGGCGTCCCGAAGGTCGGCCACGACACCGAATGCGTCGACCAGGTCAACGGCACCGCGAACGACACCTACCTGACCGCGGACCTGCGGGACTGGGCGCTGCAGAAGCTCGGCGTGGCCCCGGATCGCCGCGCCTGGACGATCGCGGGCTGGTCGTCCGGCGGGTACTGCGCGATGAACCTGGTGACCCGGCACCCGCAGTGGTACGGGCAGGCGGTCAGCGTCAGCGGCTACGACAAGGCGCAGGTCGACGCCGAGACCGAGGACCTGTTCCACGGCCGGCAGGACATCAACGACGCCAACAATGTCCGGCTCAACGTGCGCCTGCACCCGTCACCGGTGGACATTCTCGCCATCGCGGGTGACAAAGAGAGCTACGAAAGCTTCGCGATCGACCAAATCCGCCTCGCGGCCCGGCCGCCGCTGCGATTTTCGTCGTGGCGGATCCCGGACGCCGGGCACAACATGAACACCTTCAAGTCCCAGATCCCCGACATCCTCGCCTGGATCGGCGCGCACACCACGGCCCCGGCGCCGCCCGTCCGGCAGGTCGAGACCACCGGCGGCGTCCAGCCGTGGCCGTTGCCGCGCTCGGGCGCGCACGGCGCCCTGGCCGACATCGACCAGTAGCCGATCCGTGCTGTCCATTCAGGACGGTCCGCGGAATTCCGACATCGTTGTCATCGGTGCGGTGACAGTGATCGGCCGGGTGGGCGTTTTCGCCTCGTTTCGCGCACAGTGGTCGCGGGGTACTCGGGTGCCGTGACAGTCGTCACCACATGCTGGGAAGGACTGGAGTCATGGCTCACGCGAAAGGCGCACGCATCCGGGTTCGCGGCCTGCAGCCGGCGCAGGTACTGGCCGGACTGGCCGGGATCGCGTTCATCATCGTCGGCATCATCGGATTCACCAGGACCGGCGTGGGGAACTTCGCCGGACACCACGACGCCGGATTGTGGCGGTTCTCCGGCAATCCCCTGACCAGCCTCGTCCGCGTCGGAACCGGCGTGGTCGGCCTGCTGCTCGCGTTCGGTTCGGGCCGCGCCCGGACGTTCGGCTGGCTGCTGTTCATCGGTTACGGCGCCCTGTTCGTCTGGGGCCTGATGATCGACGGTCTCATCTCGAACAACCCGTTCGCCACCGCCGGCAACCCGATGGACCTCGGCCCCGCCGACACCTGGCTGCACCTCGGTGTCGCCGCGCTCGGTCTGCTGATCGCCGTTTTCCCGGCCCGCCGCACCATTCTCGTGCCCGAGGACGACGAGGTGGTCGACGAGCCGACCGTCGTCGAGCAGCGGACGGACAACGACCGCGTCGCCGTCTCGGACACCGAAGAGCCGCGCCGCCGCTCGTTCCTGCGTCGCGACCGTCGTGACCACACGGAACGAGGCCCGGAGGTCGCTCGTGAAGAGCGTCCGCCGGGCCTCGCGCACTAGGTCAGTTTCGCCGGGTGGTCAGTAGCTGTAGCCACCCGAGTCGCTGGAGCTGCTTCCCGTACCGCCGCTGCTGGCCGGAGCCTGGCTGGTGGCGGCGGTGCTGGGGGTGGTGCCGACCTTGCAGCCGTTGGGCTCGATGACGAACCAGGTGCCGTTGACGCCCATACCGTTCGCATCGCCCGGCTTCAGGTCCTTCGAGAAGTTGTAGACCGGCCAGCCGCCGATGGTGACCTGCTCGGTGCCGTCCGCGCGCTTGATGCTGCCGAGCAGCTTCGAGTCGATGCCCTGCAGTTCGACCTTGCCGTTCGAGAGCACCGCGGGCCAGGTCTTGGCGCAGTCGCCGTTGCAGGCGGACGTCTTGGCCTTCTTGGTGTCCTTGGTGAACAGGTAGAGCGTCATGCCGTTCTGGTCGACGATCGCGTCGCCGAGGCCGTCGATCTTGCTGGCGCTGAGCTTCACGACGCCGGCTTCGGTGCCACCGGTCGCGGCCTGCCCGGCCTTGCCACCCTTGGCGTTCGCCGCGTACCAGGCGCCACCGACCCCCTGGCCGGTCGCGTCACCGGCCTTCGCGTCCTTGGCGTAGCGGTAGAGCGCCCACCCGCCGACGGTGATCTGCTCGGTCCCGTCGGTCCGGGTCACCTTCCCGACGAGGCTCTTGTCGACGCCTTGGACCTGGACGTCCCCGGTGGCCAGCATCGGCGGCCAGGCCTTGGCGCAGTCACCGTCGCAATTGGACTTCGGCGGCTTCGCCGTGTCCTTGTCGAACCGGTAGAGGGTCATGCCGTTCTGGTCGGTGAGCACCTGGCCCACGCTGGCGACATCGGCGACGACGAGTTTCGATTCGTTCGACGCCGGGGCTGCGTTGCCGACCTGGCCGCCGCCGGTACCACCAGCCGCCGCCGGAGCGACGACAGGCTGTGCGGTTTCGACACCCGAGCAAGCGGTGAGCACTGCCAGCCCGGCTGCCGCAGCGGCGACGGAGACGGCGATGCGCGTGCGAAGCATGGAAGTTCTCCTTGTGTCCGTTGGGGTTTTCCGCCGCTCGGTGCGGCTGCCTGATACCCACTACACGGACACTCGGCGGAGACGGTTCAAAGAATTTTCGCGGGCTTTCCGGCCCAGGTCGCGGCCACGCCCGGGCTCGGGTGGCCGGCCTTCACCGCCGACTGGGCCGCCGTTGTGGCTGCCTGGGCGGCGCCATGTGAGCTGTTGGCGGACCCGTCGCGCGGCGGCGACCTGCTGCCCGACCCGCGGCCGGGCCTGCTGGGCGGCGACGGACTTGCCAGGCGGCGACCTGCTGCCCGACCCGCGGCCGGGCCTGCTGGGCGGCGACCTGCCTAGTCCGCCGCTAGAGCTATCGGCGGACCGCCTGGCGGCAGAGCCCTGGGCGGATCCACCGGGCGGCGGCCCTGCTGCCTGACCAGCCGCCAGAGCTGTGAGCGGACCCACCGGATGGCGGCGCTGCTGCCTGAGCCGCCGCCGGGCTCCTCTTACTGCGCGCCGCCTGCCGTGGCGCTGTCGCCGAGGGCGCGATCGACCAACGTGGGCGCCGCGCCCGTGTAGCCGGCGGGGTCCAGGAGGGCGTCCAGCGCCGCCGGGGTCAGTACCTCGGTGACCGCGGGCAGCTCGTCCAGCACCTCGCGCAGCGGGCGGTCGTCACGCACCGCTCGCTGGGACGCCTCCCCGAGCAGTTCCTTCGCCTTCGCCTTGCCGAGCAGCGGCGCGAGCACCGCCGACAGCCGCTCGGAGACGATCAGCCCGTGCGTCGACGCCAGGTTGTCCCGCATCCGGTCGGGGTGCGCAGTCAGCCCGCGTGCCAGCTCGGCCGCGGTGTGCGCGGCGCCGCCGGTGAGACGGAGGCACTCACGGACCAGCTGCCACTCGGCGTGCCAGACCCCGGCCGAACGCTCGTCTTCGGTCAGCATCGACTGCGTGACGCCCGCGGCCAGCACCGGCACCTGCAGCGCGGCCGAACGGATCAGCGTCGCCAGCACCGGGTTGCGCTTGTGCGGCATCGCCGACGACCCACCCCGCCCGTCGGCGGCCGGTTCGGTGACCTCGCCCAGCTCGGTTCGAGTGAGCGTCTCGACGTCGACCGCCAGCTTGCCCAGCGCACCCGCGGTGAACGCGAGCGCGCCCACGAGGTCCACGACCGGCGTCCGCAGCGAGTGCCACGGCAGAACCGGCGCGGCCAGGCCGGTCTCCTCGGCGAAGGCAGCGGTCAGCCGCTCCGCATACCCGTCGACGGTCGGCCCGGCCCCCACAGGCTCGCCCTCCGCAGACCCGGCGCCTGCTGCGCGGGTCTCCGCAGGCTCGGCGCCCGCAGACCCGTTGTCCGCAGCCGCGGAGTCAGCAAGCCTGGCGTTGGCAGGTGCAGCGTCGCCAGGGACGGGCCCAACGTTCGCACGCGCAGCGTCGCCCAGCCCGGTGCCGGCAGGCCCAGCACCGCCAGGCCCAGCGCCCGTAGCCCCGATGTCGGCAGCCACCGCATCAGTGAGTCCGGCGTCGGCAGGCGCAGCGTCGTGCCCAGCGTCCGCACGCCCAGCGTCGCCCGATCCGGCGTCGGCGAGGCGCGCGTACTCGATGTACGCCGCCAGCGTCCCGGCCGCGCCGCCCAGCGAGACCGGCAGGCCGCCGTCCAGCACCCGCCGGACCCGGACGGCCGCGTCCAGCACCAGCTGCCGCCAGCCCGCGGCCTTGAGCCCGAACGTCGTCGGCACGGCGTGCGCCGTCAGCGTCCGCCCGGCCATGACCGTGTCCCGGTGCGCGCGGGCCAGCTCGGTGAGCGCCTCAGCGGTGGCGTCGAGGTCGCCGGCGAGCAGGCGCAGCGTCCGGTCGGCGACCAGCATCATCGCGGTGTCGAAGATGTCCTGGCTGGTCGAGCCGCGGTGCACGTACTCGGCGGCCTCGGGCGCGATCGCGCCGACGGCCGACGTCAGCGCCTTGACCAGCCCGACCACCGGGTTCGCGGTCGCCCGCGATCCCCGCGCCAGCTCGACGACGTCGATCCGCGCACTGCCCGCCGCCTCGGTGATCGCGTTCGCGGCCGCCGTGGGCACCGTGCCGAGCCGGGCCTGCGCTCTCGCCAGCGCCGCTTCGGCGTCGAGCATGGCGCGCAACCAGGCCTCGTCGCCGGTCGACGTCTCGGCCGGGGTCCCGGCCCGCACCGGGGACAGCAGCCCGGAATCGGGGTCGACGGTCATGGCCTCAGCATCGCACGCGCCTGGCCTCGGCTCCGGCCGAGCAGTCACCCGCCGGAGGGCATGACCGTGACCCGTCGGCCTGCGCCTGCCGAACCGTGCCTGCCAAACCACGCCTGCCAAACCACGCCTGCCAAACCACGCCCGCCGAGCCGCGCCGGGTGACCTCGGCCGCGGTCACCCGATCGCGTCTGGCACGCTCTCGGACCATGACTGACGCCACACCCGGCGAAGAGGCCGCCGCATCCGAGGAACGGTTGTTCGCCGCCGAGCGGCTCGTCTTCTTCTCGGACGCCGTCGTGGCCATCGCCATCACCCTGCTCGCGCTCGAGCTGCCGCCGCCGGAGGGTTTCACCGGCACCGAGCTGCTGCACTCACTCGGCGATCACAAGTCCGAATACATCTCCTTCCTGATCAGTTTCGCCGTCATCGGCGGGCACTGGCGTGCCCACCACCGTATGTTCGAGCACGTCACCACGGTGACCAATGGGCTGATCAGGCTCAGCTTCGGCTGGCTGCTGATGCAGGTGATCATGCCCTTCGCCACGAAGGTGCTCGGAGAAGACCGCGAGTTCGAATTCCGGTTCGTCTTCTACGCTCTCGTGCAACTCGTCGCGATGACTGTGTTCGTCCTGATGGTCTGGCAGATCCAGCGTCACCACCTGTACCGCTCGGACACCCCGCCGGAGCTCTTCGGCAGGACTTACCGAGGGTCCGGCGTGATGATCGCCGCCTTCGCCGTGTCGATCCCGGTCGCGTTCTTCACGCAGTGGGCCTACGCCTGCTGGATCGTGGTTCCGCTCGTGGGCAACCTCCTCCGGTTCCGCAAAGCCTGATTCACTCGCCCGTCACGCCGTCGATCCGTTCGCGGATCAGGTCGGCTTGTCCACAGTGGCGCGCGTACTCGCCGACCGTCCGCAACATCAGCCAGCGCAGGGTGAACGGCGTGCCGGTACTCCGCCGGGTGCCGGTCGCGTCCAGCGAGCTCGCCGCGACGATCTCCCTCGACCGCTCGCATTCGGCGTGCCACAAGGCGAACGCCTCCTCGACGTCACCGTCCAGTTCCGTGAACTCGAGGTCCGGGTCGTCGTCGGAGTAGTAGAGGTTCGGGACGTCCTCGCCCGCGAACTGGAGCTGGAACCACCACCGTTCGACGGCGGCGAGGTGCCGCAGAAGCCCGTGCAGCGACAGAGTCGACGGTGACACCGAGCGCTCCGACAGTTGGGCGGGAGTCAAACCGGCACACTTCAGCTCGAACGTGCGCCGGTAGTAGTCGACGGTCTCGGTCAGCGTCTGCCGCTCGTCCGCGACCTGGGTCAGCTCGGCGCGCGCACCGGTCAACCGGGGCGAGTAGACGATGTGTTCGGTCATGTGCGGAGCGTGCCACAGGGGTACGACAATTTCGGTTCGCGACGGCGCCCGGTGACCGGGCAACGGTCGAAACCCCAGTTCAGACACGGTTTCGCGGACCCGGTAACGAATCTTCGGGAGCGGCGATCTGATCTTCGTCACCTGCTGCGCGGTACCAGTCCCCACCGGTCGGAGCGGCACCCTCGGTTCGGAAACAGGAGAACGAACTATGAAGCGAACCGGTCGAAGAACCGCCGTTCTGGCCGCGCTGACCGCCGCGGTCCTCATGGCGGCGCCCGCTGTCGCGTCCGCGGCCCCGCCCGCCAGCGCACTCGCCGTCAGCGACACCAGCCTCCACGCCGGCGACACGTTCACGGTCACCGAGCAGCTCTACAACCCGACGGACTTCACGGTCATCGGAGCGAAAGCCGCGGTCTACGCCAAGGAAACGCCGATCGTCGACCTCGTCGACCTGGTGTCGTGCAGCGGCTCGATCGCGCCGTGCGCGCAGTACCTGAGCAGCTTCCGCGGCGGGGTCGGCGACCTCGGCCCGGGCGACAGCGCGTCGGTGACGTTCACCTTCCGCGTCAAGGAAGACGCTGTCGGCGGCCAGTTCACGCTGCAGCACCAGTTCGCGGGCGACAACTACGCGTTCGGTGTCGAGGACGGCCCGGCCGTCACGGTCACGCCGGCGCAGAAGGCCGACGTCAAGGTCGCGCTGACGGCGACCCCGCGCATCGGCGTGTTCGCCCGCGTCGACTACGTGGTCACGGTGTCGAACACCGGCCCGGCCTCGGCGACCGGCGTCCGCGTGACGGTCAACCCGGGCTCGAACCGCAAGGTCACCTCGACGACCGGCTGCACCAAGTCCGGCGCGACGCTGAGCTGCGCGATCGGCACCCTGGCCGCGGGCGCCTCGGCGACGGCGAAGTTCACGTCCGAGGGCGGCATCCTCGCCTGGGGCGCGTTCACGGCCACGGCCCAGCGTGCGGCGAGCACCCCGGCCGACCCGAACGCGGCCAACGACACGGCGTCGAAGAAGTGCACGGCCTACACGGGTCTCTACGTGCAGTGCTGAACCGTCCATAAGGGAGTGTCAGAGCGCGAAGTCCGCCGTGCGGCCCCGAAGCCGCACGGCGGACGCGGTCTCTTCGACGCCCTGTTCAGAAGTGTCGAGCACGAACTGCTCGAGCTCACCCAGTGCGGCGAACGCCCCGTGCATCCCCTTGATGGGCTCGATCTCGGTGAGTTCCCGGCCTTCGCGAGCAGTCCCGCGGGCGAGCGTCACCTCGAGACTCGGTCGCAGGACGAGGTAGAACAGGTCCAGACCGTCCCGCTTCGCTGCGTCGCGGAACGGCTGCAGTGCCCAGGGCCCGACGATGCCGTCGAGCACCACGTCGTAGCCCCCGCGGGCGTACCCGCACGCGGCTTCGGCGAGCACACCCAGCACGACCTCGTTCTGCTGGGCGGCCTCGGGCAGGTACGGCGGCACGAAGCCGGTCCGGATCCAGGCGTAGAAGCTGTCGGTGTGCAGGTGAACGGTCGGCCGCGCCGCTCCCTCGGCGACCAACCGGGCAACGGTGGACTTCCCGGCCCCGGGCGGCCCGGTGAGATCAGCAGCGAACCGGTTTCGTCAGGCATGGGCGCCATCATGGGCAGATCCACCGGCCAAGACCAGTCTTGACCTTCACGGCGGGCTGATCCACCCGCGGACGGCTGCCGCGCGGGTCCCGGCTAAGCTGAGCACACGGGCCGTTAGCTCAATTGGTAGAGCTGCGGACTTTTAATCCGTAGGTTCTGGGTTCGAGCCCCAGGCGGCCCACTGTTGATCATGCTTTTGACCTGCGCATTCGGTGGAGAGCCGGCAAGAGCAGCCGTTGCTGATCCCCCTTTGGGGGCTCCGTTGCGTCTCCGTTTGCGCTGGCGTGCCGGATACCCCGTCGGGGGCACAGGCGCCCCCGCTCCAAGGCGGGATCACCGCAGATCGAAATGGACGGTCAAAGCGCGTGCCGTGCCGGGCGCCTGAAGTCAGTGCCGATATCGCCCTCTCGGGCCGCGGCGACTGACTGGCGTGTCCCCGCCGTCGAGTCCGAAGTGACCGCTGTTACGCTCGCCGGTGGCGATAGCTCGCCGATGAACACCGGACGCGCCTGCGGGTGACTGCACTTTCACCGGCAGACGAGACCAGCCCGGGCTTCCCGGGGCTGCCGAACGTCGTGGATGTACTCGGCGCGCTCTACCTGTCAGGACCAAGCGGATCTTGGTTCGTCCGGGTGGTGATGCTGAGGCCGTGCCCTTCGTAGGCCGGTGCTTTCCTCGCGTTGATCGCGCACGTTGTGGCGTGCGGACGTTCGCGCATGCCCTGTGGGCCCGCTGAGGAGAGCCCTATGGATGAGTCCCCCGAGACTGACATCTCGTTCCGCGAACCCGACGGCGCCTGGTCGTCGAACGACAGTACCGGCACGCTGCCCACCGCGGGCGGCCCTGCTGGCGGCTCGACTTCGTTCGGTCGACCGGGCGCGGACGCGGAGTTGCTGGTCCGTGCGCAGCAGATCACTCGGCTGACGTTCCGGCAGTACGAGACAATCCGTGATCTCGGCGTTGCGGCCGGGATGGCACCCGAGGTCGCAGCGACCACCGCGCTGAGCGTCGCCGATCCCCAGGACGCGATCACGCAGCTCAAACGGCCGCGGCAGGAGGTCATCGCGCCGGAGGTGACCGGCTCGGTCCTCGACCTCGACGTGCTGACCGCCGGGCTGATCCGTGCGCCGGAGAACCTGCGCATGGGTGGTCGCCGCTACGAGGGCGACTTCACCATGCCAAAGTACGGCGCGACGCCGGACAACACCGCGCTCCTGTTCACCCTCGGAGCCTTCGAGGACACCGCCGAGGCGATGAACTACTACTTCGCGGAGCTGGCGAAGACCGACCACGAGGTCCACGAGACCAACTCCTACGGGGCCGACATCCGTCAGCGCGGCATCCGGCAAGGCGGCATCCTGTTCCCGCTGAAACTGAAGTTCTCCGCGACCGCGCCCGGGCTGGCAGGCTGGGAGACCGCCGACTGCTACGGGCGGGTGTACTTCACGCAGGAAGCGGAAGGGATCGACGCCGCGGAGGTCCTGGAGTGGCTGCGGAATGTGCCGACCGACGGTCGTGAGCTGGCGAATCATCCGCTGCAGAAGCGCCGCAATGCCCTGCTCGCCATCGCGGGGAAGGTGCTCGCCGGCGGCGCCGTGACCGAAGCCGAGGAGCTTCGCCTTCGACGCGCCGTCATGCCCCGCACCCGCATGATCGTGTCGGTGTCCGTCCCGACGCCGCTGGACGAGGTGCGCCGTCGCGTCGTGTCTCTTCAGCACCTCGACCGGCCCACCCCGTTCAGTGCCGTCACCGACTGGCAGACCCGAGCGGAAGCTGTCCTGGCCTGGTGCGGGGAGAAGGACCTCTTCGTGCACCCGCCGGCGGTGTCCAGCTCGACGGTTAGGCGCTGGCTGGACGCGCCGGCGGAGGCGGTCGCGAAGGGCGAGTGCCACGGCGACGACATCGCGATGATCGCGATCGCGTCGCTGCTGCACAGCCCGGACACGAAGCTGGACCGCCAGATCGGCAAAGCGCTGCGCACTCGGGGGGTGACCGGGGTCCAGCGCACGAACGCGCGGTCGGAAGTGGCAGCGCACGTCATCTGCCGCACCCCACAGTCCGGTGGCAGCCGTGACGGTGTGCGTTCATCGATGGAACGGGTGCTCCGCTGGACAGCCCTGCGCGATCAGGAAGTCGACATGAGTCCGGTCAGTGTGCTGCTCGAGGAGGCCACCGCCGAGCTCCAGCAGGAAGCCGAAGCCAGGTCCCTGGGGCGCAAGCCCGTCCCGGGACCGGCGACCCGACAGATCGCGGCCAGGGCGGCGTTCCACCTCGTCTGCAGCCCGGCGAACACGGAGCCGTTGCTGCGGCGCAGCAGTCACGGCTCGGAGAAGGGGCAGGGGATCGAGCCCGGGCAGGTGCTGCAGAAGCTGGCCTCGACCCGGCCTGGCCTCCAGCAGTTGGCGCAGGCGATCTTCGACGGTCGGCGTGGGCTGCCCATCCGCCGCGTCGGCGTGGATACCGCTGCTGAAGACCGGGCTGACGCGCCCCGGCAGGACGAGACGCTCGATGGCGACGCCCTGCGCACGCTCGCCTTGGAGAACAAGCCGATGATCGCGGACCTCACGGCCGCGAAGCAGGTCGCCGACGACTCCGAGGAGCTGAGTCTGCTCGCCGGGCAGATCAGTGCCGTGGTGGAGGCCATGGGCAAGCGCACCGACGACGAGTTCACCGCCCTGCCGTACGTGGACGAACGCGGCTGGGCTGATCCGAAGGGCACGATCCCCGTCCTCAAGGAGGCACTGCAGAACCTGGAGTACTGGCGCCAGGTGTACCTCGTCGTGAACCGCCAGCGTCGCACCGACGCCGCACCGTCAGGTGAGGAGCAGGGGCGATGACCAGGCGCCGCGAGCGTAAGCCAGCAGGGACCGAAACCCGCCGCCGTGCGGCACACGCGATGCGCGCCACGACGCGGGAGCGCCCCTCGGCGGCAAAGCTGGTTCGGGGCTCGGCTCGGCGCCCTGGAAGTGCAGGGCCGACGCCCGCGGGGCCACGGGGAGTCCCGCCCATCGAGCGACCGCACCCACATGGCCTCTTCGGCTATGTAGTCGAGGACGAGCAGCGCACAAGCAACTGCCTTCGTTTGCTGCGATGGGTGATCTCCGGCGCCGTCGTCTTGGCCGGCGTTGTCGCGCTGGTCCTCTGGCTACTGCTGCAGCTGACCGTAGTGGAGGCCATGGTCGGAGGGCTCTCATCGGCCGCCGCTGCGGGCGCCGGGTGGCGTCTGTGGCTCCGGCGTCATACGCGGCGCCGGGAGGTGGCGTAGCCGAACACGGGCGCGGTCTGGCCTGCTCAGTCAGGCCGCACCCCACGAAACGCCCAGTCAGTCTGGGCCGGCTTTCGCCCGGGCGGTTGGCCGCCCTCAGCCGACTGATGCGATGGCTCGGCACCGGGTCGACTTCTGCCCCCCGGGCAGCCGGATCAGGCCATTGAGAGCGGCGCCATGACGGTGTCGTGTCGACTCCATGCGGGCGCGCTCATTCGATATACCGTGGCACCGGTCACAGTGAGGAGAGGCCGGGTGAAGTCGACGAGCACGTTCGAGGCAAGCGACGGCAACGAGTACACCGTGTCGGATCGTGTCGGTGGCGGCGGGCAAGGCGCCGTCTTTCGGGGGCGCCGCGTTGCTGACGGCACGGAAGTCGCGATCAAGAGGATCAAGGACGGTGCAGAGCGAGGTCCCACGAAAAACCGGGAGCTGGAGATTGCGATGCGGCTCAGCGGCGCGTCCCGTCAGTATCTGCTCGCGCCGAACAGTTGGGCAATCGACGGCAACGACCTGCTGCTCGTCATGCCACTGGCCGAGCACAGCCTCGCCGACCTGCTCGCTCAGCATCCCGACGGCCTCCCC
>Ga0307515_10020351_pt1 | contig 11843 bp, 4 predicted proteins | sample 17_EM_MG_FD_194513 | JGI IMG/M metagenome (GOLD analysis project Ga0307515, IMG submission 194513) | Populus trichocarpa ectomycorrhiza microbial communities from riparian zone in the Pacific Northwest, United States - 17_EM | ecosystem: Host-associated > Plants > Roots > Unclassified | place...
AGCCCGATCGACTCTGCGAGCACCACCTTGCCCGACTGCGCATAGCTGGACAACAGCTGCAACCTGCCGTGCCCTTCGACCTCGGTGGCGGCGAGGTGATAGATGGTGCCTTGCTGCGCATTCAGTAACGGCGCCATCTCGCTCAACAGCATCTGGCTGACTGTGCGCAGTTCGCGCTGTCCTTGCAGCATGCCGGTGAACTTCGCGACGTTCGTCTTGAGCCAGTCCTGCTCGCGGTTGCGCTCGGTGGTCTCACGCAGGTTCGAGATCATCGTGTTGATGTTGTCCTTGAGCTCGGACACCTCGCCCTTCGCCTCGACCTGAATCGACCGCGTCAGGTCACCCTTGGTGACGGCCGTCGCGACTTCCGCGATGGCGCGGACTTGTGTGGTCAAGTTGGCCGCGAGCAGGTTGACGTTGCCGGTGAGGTCCTTCCAGGTGCCGGCTGCGCCTGGCACGTTCGCCTGACCGCCAAGCCTACCGTCGACACCGACTTCGCGCGCCACGTTCGTCACTTGATCCGCGAAGGTGGCCAAGGTGTCGGTCATGTTGTTGATCGTGTCGGCAAGTGCGGCGACCTCGCCCTTCGCCTGCACTGTCAAGCGCTGACTCAGGCTGCCGTTGGCGACGGCAGTCACCACCTTGACAATGCCCCGCACCTGCTCGGTCAGATTCGACGCCATGAAGTTGACGTTGTCGGTGAGGTCCTTCCAGGTCCCGCCGACGCCCGACACCTGGGCCTGCCCGCCGAGCTTTCCTTCGGTCCCGACCTCGCGTGCGACGCGGGTCACCTCGCCCGCAAAGGAGTTCAACTGGTCCACCATCGTGTTGATGGTGTTCTTCAGCTCCAGAATCTCGCCCTTGACGTCGACCGTGATCTTTCGGTTGAGGTCACCCCGGGCGACGGCCGTCGTGACCTCTGCGATGTTGCGCACCTGTGCCGTCAGGTTGGCGCCCATGGTGTTGACCGAATCGGTCAGGTCCTTCCAGGTCCCGGCCACGCCGGGCACGACCGCTTGAACTCCCAGGCGTCCCTCGGTTCCGACCTCGCGTGCCACCCGGGTGACCTCGGACGCGAAGGACCGCAGCTGTTCCACCATCGTGTTGATGGTTTCCTTCAACTGCAGGATCTCGCCGCGGACGTCCACCGTGATCTTCTTCGACAGGTCGCCATTCGCAACCGCGATGGTGACTTCGGCAATGTTTCGAACCTGCCCCGTGAGGTTCGACGCCATTGAGTTCACGTTGTCGGTCAGGTCCTTCCAGGTTCCGGCCACACCCGGCACCGCGGCCTGCCCACCCAGCTTGCCTTCGGTACCCACCTCGCGGGCGACGCGTGACACCTCCGACGCGAACGCGCCGAGCTGCTCGACCATGGTGTTCATGGTTTCCTTCAATTGCAGGATCTCGCCCTTGACGTCGACCGTGATCTTGCGGCTCAGATCACCTCGCGCGATCGCGGTCGCGACGTCGGCGATGTTGCGAACCTGTCCCGTGAGGTTCGACGCCATCGAGTTCACGTTGTCAGTCAGGTCCTTCCACGTGCCCGCGACCCCCGGCACCTGCGCTTGTCCGCCGAGCTTGCCGTCCGTGCCCACTTCGCGCGCCACCCGAGTCACTTCGGAGGCGAACGATCGCAGCTGCTCGACCATGGTGTTGATCGTTTCCTTCAGTTGAAGGATTTCACCGCGGACGTCGACGGTGATCTTCTTGGACAGATCGCCGTTGGCGACCGCGATCGTCACTTCGGCAATGTTTCGGACCTGCCCGGTGAGATTCGACGCCATCGAGTTGACGTTGTCGGTCAGGTCCTTCCAGGTCCCGGCCACGCCACGCACCTCCGCTTGACCGCCGAGCTTGCCTTCGGTGCCCACTTCGCGCGCCACCCGACTCACCTCGCCGGCGAACGCATTCAGCTGGTCCACCATCGTGTTGATCGTGTCCTTGAGTTCCAGAATCTCGCCGCGCACCGTGACGGTGATCTTCTTCGACAGATCTCCGTTGGCCACCGCGGTCGTCACCTCAGCGATGTTGCGAACCTGCCCTGTCAGGTTGGTCGCCATCGCATTGACTGAATCGGTCAGGTCCTTCCACGTCCCCGCCACGCCCGGCACCTCGGCCTGCCCGCCCAGCTTGCCCTCGGTCCCGACCTCGCGCGCGACGCGCGTCACCTCCGACGCGAAGCCGTTCAACTGGTCCACCATCGTGTTCAAGGTGTTCTTCAATGCGAGGATTTCACCCTTCACCTCGACCGTGATCTTGGACGAGAGGTCGCCACGGGCGATCGCGGTTGCCACGTCGGCGATGTTGCGGACCTGACCCGTCAGGTTCGAGGCCATGAAGTTCACGTTGTCGGTCAGATCCTTCCAAGTGCCCGCAACGCCTGGCACCTCGGCCTGACCGCCAAGCTTCCCGTCCGTGCCGACCTCGCGGGCGACCCGGCTGACTTCGGACGCGAAGCCGTTGAGCTGGTCGACCATCGTGTTGAGCGTGTTCTTCAGCTCGAGAATCTCGCCCTTGACATCGACCGTGATCTTCTTCGACAAGTCGCCGTTGGCGACTGCGGTCGCCACGTCGGCGATGTTGCGAACCTGGCCTGTCAGGTTCGAAGCCATCGAATTCACGTTGTCGGTCAGATCCTTCCAGGTCCCGGCCACGCCGGGCACTGCGGCCTGACCGCCGAGCTTGCCCTCGGTTCCGACCTCGCGTGCGACGCGGCTCACCTCCCCTGCGAAGCCGTTCAGCTGGTCCACCATCGTGTTGATGGTGTTCTTCAGTTCAAGAATCTCGCCGCGCACGTCGACCGTGATCTTCTTCGACAGGTCGCCGTTGGCGACAGCCGTCGTCACTTCGGCAATGTTGCGGACCTGCCCGGTCAGATTCGTTGCCATGGCGTTGACGGAGTCGGTCAGGTCCTTCCAGATGCCTGCGACGCCGCGGCCCTCGGCTTGGCCGCCAAGTTCCCCTTCGGTGCCGACCTCGCGCGCTACCCGCGTCACTTCCGACGCGAATCCGCCAAGCTGGTCGACCATCGTGTTGATGGTGTCCTTCAGTTCGAGGATTTCGCCGCGTACGTCGACGGTGATCTTCTTCGAAAGGTCACCGTTCGCTACCGCCGTCGTGACCTCGGCGATATTGCGGACCTGACCCGTCAGATTGGACGCCATGAAGTTGACGTTGTCCGTGAGGTCCTTCCATGTTCCCGCGACGCCCGGAACCTGCGCCTGACCGCCGAGCTTGCCCTCGGTGCCGACTTCCCTGGCCACTCGACTCACTTCCCCGGCAAAGCCGTTCAGCTGGTCCACCATCGTGTTCATCGTGTCCTTGAGCGCCAGGATCTCGCCCTTGACTTCCACGGTGATCTTGGACGACAGGTCGCCCTTTGCAATCGCCGTCGCGACGCCGGCGATGTTGCGGACCTGTCCGGTGAGGTTGGACGCCATCGAGTTCACTGAATCGGTGAGGTCTTTCCATGTGCCTGCGATACCCGGAACAACCGCCTGACCGCCCAACTTGCCTTCAGTGCCGACTTCCCGCGCAACGCGGGTCACCTCCGACGAGAATCCGTTGAGCTGGTCGACCATCGTGTTGATCGTTTCCTTCAGCTCGAGAATCTCGCCCTTCACGTCCACCGTGATCTTGCGCGACAAATCGCCGCGCGCCACAGCGGTCGTCACGGTGGCGATGTTGCGGACCTGAGCCGTGAGATTGGTCGCCATCGCGTTGACCGAGTCGGTCAGATCCTTCCAGGTGCCCGCTACGCCAGGCACGACCGCCTGTCCGCCGAGCCGGCCGTCGGTACCGACTTCGCGAGCGACGCGTGTGACCTCGGAGGCGAACGAGCGCAGCTGGTCGACCATCGTGTTGGTCGCCTCCTTCAATTGCAGGATTTCACCGCGGACGTCGACCGTGATCTTCTTCGACAGGTCGCCATTTGCGACACCGATCGTGACCTCGGCGATGTTTCGCACCTGCGCCGTCAGGTTTCCGGCCATCTGGTTCACCGAGTCGGTGAGTTCCTTCCAGACGCCGGAGACGCCGCGAACCTTGGCTTGCCCGCCCAGCTTGCCCTCGATGCCTACCTCTCGCGCGACGCGCGTCACCTCCGAGGTAAAGACCGAGAGCTGCTCGATCATGGTGTTGACCAGCTTCGCCGAGCGCAGGAACTCTCCCTTCAATACGCGCCCGTCGACCTCCAGGTCCATCGACTGGCTGAGGTCTCCCTTTGCGACTGCGCCGATGGTTCGCGCGATCTCTGCCGTCGGGCGCACGAGATCGTCCATCAGGGTGTTGATTGAATCGACCTTGGTCGCCCAACCGCCCAGAGAGCCCGGCAGCGACATCCGTTGCCGCAGTCGCCCGTCCCTGCCAACCGTGGCACTCAGACGCGCCACCTCCTCGGAGATTCGGTCTTCGGTCGCGATGGCTTGGTTGAAAGCCACCGCAATCTGGCCATCGATGCCACTCCAGTCGGTGGGCAACCGTTTCGAAAAATCACCGTCACGGAAGGACACGATGGCGGCCAGCAACTGGCGCGAGCGCCATTCACGGTTCGGATCGCTGGAATGGATACCCTGAGGCTCCGCTCGATCAATCACTGAGGTCGAGCGCCGCTTTGCTGTCTTCGCCGCAAGTGTCGGTTGGTTCATCGCTTGCCCGCAAGTTGATGTCTGATCGAATCGTATCGGCTTGGCAGGTTCCGGACCCGCCCGGAAGACGCTACTTGAGAAATCGCGGAAAGTGTGCGCGCCGGCAATGGGCACACCTGAATGCCCGGGTTGGGGTCGGGCGCCGACCTGAACTCGATCCGGCTCAAGTGCTCGCTACGGGATCAGACGAACCCGTTCCCGGGGACGGAAACGCCGTAGTTCTACGGATCTCCACGCTAGGACCCTGCAGATTCAAGCCCCATCGACTTGGATTCATACATGCTGACGTCGCTACGCTCCAGGATGTTGTCGATGCTGTCGCCGTCGCGGGCCTCGCTCAAACCGATGCTCACAGTGACATGCAGACCGGATGCGATCGATTCCCAGTCTGTCGCCGCAATCGCGCCGTGGATTCGCTCACACGCGCGACGCGCGGTTTCCTCGTCGGCATCGCCAAAGAGGATCACGAACTCGTCGCCGGCCCAGCGCGCGGGGAGATCTTGCTGTCGGACCTGCGCTGTCATGATGGCGCCAAGCTCCTTGAGCACGCGGTCCCCCACCGTGTGCGTGAACACATCGTTGATGCTCTTGAACTTGTCGACATCGAGCATCGCGACTGTCAGGGGGCGTCCTTTGGCTTCGGCAGCGCGCAAGCGCTCCTGCAGGGCATGTTCGGCGCAGCGGCGGTTGGGGAGCATCGTGAGCGGGTCCTCCAATGACCACCGTTCGAACTGCTTGGACTCGATCAACGCCTGCTGGAGATTGCGCTCGCTCCGCCTGGCCTGAAGGCGCCAATCCACGACTGCCATCCGTCCCGCGAGCGACTCCGCGACGAGCCGACGCTCTCGTACCCGGAGCTCGCGATGCTCAAAACGTACTTGCTCATGGTTTCCCTGCTCCTCGAGTACCTGGATGAGCAGCTGCTGAGCGGTGCAGGCGAACTGTTCATACTCAGAAGCGAGGGCGATGCTTTTCATGTCGGAGAGCGCCTCGTGCGCCGTTGCCAGATCTCCCTGCGCCCAAGCAAGTTCCGCGGCGCCCCAGCGTACAAGCGCGTCCAACCAGGTTACCGTTCCGAGCAACGAACCCGTGGCCAGATCGACCTGAAGCTTCGCCGCATCCGGGCGGCGCTCCCACCCCGAGAGCAGCGCCGTCATGACCAAGGAGATGGTGCGGCTCATTGGATCGAGCCCAACCATCAACGAACTGGTGTCGCCTGTTTGCTCAAGCTGGTTGAGCTTTGCGATCGCGTGGGCCATTCGATCCAGGTTGCCGAGGCGCCCTGTGCGATACCGCTCGTCGACGATCCGAGAGGCTTCCACCCAGCACTGGTTGAGCTGCGGCTGAAACTGGCTCACAAGGGGCGTGCAGCTCGCGCCGATCTCAACGGCAAGTTCCAAATACTCGTTCGCGCGTTCGAAATTGCCGGCCCAGCAGTTGACCACGCCGAGAGTGTTGTAAGCAATGACGAGTTGCTTCGAGTCTCCGTGCATTTCGCTGAGTCGCAGGCAAAGCAGCGCTGACTCGTAAGCCTCGTCTGTTCGACCGAGCAAGATGCATGACTGTGACAGAGTGGTCAGCGCGCTCGCCTCTCCTTCGAGATCGCCCAGCGATTCGAAAATCTGCGCAGCGCGTCTTGCCGTGTCCACCGCGCGCCGCAGTCGCGAGCCCACTCGGTCGGAATGCGCCAGGCAGGTCAGTGCGGCACCCTGAAGGTAGCTGTTTCCAGAAGACCGTGCGGCAATCAACACGCTCTGCGCAAGTTCACGGGACTCTCGCGAATTGCCGAGCTCGAGCGCGCGGTAAGCCATCAGCAGCGCGCCTTCAACAGTGTCGCCCGCACTCGCTCTGGCACTGGCCGCCGCTGCCTCCGAAACTCGCAATGGCGAAGACATTTCGCAGCCTTCAACGCTTTGACAACCGCCGTCGTTGTCGTCATCGCCATGACTCCCGCTTTCGCCGGATCCAGTGCGTATATCGACATGCATGACGAATCTTAGGCCCAGCAGTGCTGCACCTTTTGCGCTCGATGTAGGACATCAAGACGTCCTTGTGGCGGACAAGACGCCGCTCACCGCTCTGCTACGTCATCCGGACACGCGACTCGCAAGAACTTGGGTGATGGCATCGGACAACTCGGCCTGATCGAAAGGCTTGGCGAGTCGCAGGGCCGTCGCATCCAGCCGTTCCGGCGCTTCGCTGAAGCCTGTGGCCAAGATGACCGGCATATTCGGTCGCTCTGTAGCCAGCCTGGCCATCAGTTCTGAACCGGTCATGCGGGGCATCACCTGGTCGGTGACGACCAGATTGACGTCCGGCCTTCCGAGGATGAGGCCCAACGCTTCTTGTGCCGAGGTGGCAGCGAGAACGGTGTGCCCGAGGTCTTCCAGCATCGCCACGGTACCAGCGAGCACTAATACGTCGTCGTCTACAGCGACGACTACCAGTCGCTCCTCTGTAGGGATACGGACATATGGTTCAGCCGCCTCTGACGGCTCGGCGCCGGGTGCCGCGACCGGCAACCAGAGTTCCGCTTGCGTCCCGGCACCTTCGGCGCTGCGCAGGACGAATTGGCCACCCAACTGCGCAGCCAGTCCGTGCACCATCGGAAGCCCTAGACCCGTCCCCTTGCCCACGCCTTTGGTCGTGTAGAAAGGCTCCATCGCGCGGACAAGTGTCTCCTCGCTCATGCCGCTACCGGTATCAACGATTGTCAGGCACACATACTCGCCTGGCAGCAAGCCGATGGCATACGTCTCGACCGTTTCGAGTCGGGTGCCAATGGTCAGTGTCCCGCCGTCGGGCATCGCATCCCGCGCGTTGACGGCGAGGTTGAGTACGGCGAGCTCGAACTGATTGCCGTCTATCAGAACCGGCCGGAGCCCCGGGGCAAAATCCAGCACGATGCGAATCGTCGACCCGAGAGATCGCTCGAGCAGGTCTGTCATGCCTTGAACTACGTCCTGGACATAAACAACGACCGGCTCGAGCTCCTGGCGACGCGCAAAGGCGAGCATTCGCTGGGTCAGCGTCACGCCGCGTTTGGCACCCAGCACCGCGTTGTCGATCAGCCGTTTCGTCTTCTCGTCATCGGGAAAGCGGCGCCTGAGCAGTTCCAGGCTGCTGAGCACCACCATCAGCAGATTGTTGAAGTCGTGTGCGACTCCACCCGTCAGTTGTCCGATTGCGTCCAGCTTTTGCGCTTGAAAGAGCGCTTCTCGGGCGCGTTCGAGTGCGAGTGACGCGTCGCGCTTCTCGGTAACGTCGCGCGTGACTTTCGCGAAGCCGATGATGTCGCCGGAGCCGTCCCGAATCGGGTCGATCACGACACTGGCCCAGAACTGCGTGCCGTCCTTGCGCACGCGCCAGCCCTCGCTTTCGAACCGCCCTTCCGCTGCTGCGACGGCGAGGGCCGCCGCCGGTCGGCCCGCTGCTTGGTCCTCCGCGCGATAGAAGCGGGAGAAGTGCGAACCGACCACCTCGTGCGGTGTGTATCCCTTGATGCGCTCCGCCCCGGCGTTCCAGTTCGTCACCAACCCGTTCGGGTCAAGCATGTAGATGGCGTAGTCGGTCACGCCCTGCACAAGTATCCTGAATTGCTCTTCGCTTCGACGCAGCGACTCTTCCGCCACGCGACGCTCAGTCAGATCCCGGGTCACCTTGGCGTAGCCGAGGAATCCGCCGTCGGGGCCAATGATGGGATCGACGACGACATGGGCCCAGAAGCGCTCGCCGCTCTTTCGTACGCGCCAACCCTCAGCGTCGAAGCGGCCTTCACGCCTTGCGGTGGACAAGGTTCGAGTTGGCCCGCCGGCGGCAACGTCCTCGGGCAGATAGAACTGCGAGAAGTGGCGACCGAGGATCTCCGCCTCGGAGTAGCCTTTCAAGCGCTGCGCGCCCGAGTTCCAGCTGACAATGAACCCCTCCGGATCGAGCATGTAGATCGCATAGTCGGTCACGGCATCGACAAGCAATCGATAGCGCTCCTCAGAGCTGAAGCGCAACCTCAAATCATCGTTTTTTTCCACGGTTCGGGGGTCCGGTGTGCAAATTGATGGCGTGCGATATGTACGTCCAAACTCTCCGCCTTCGTCCCACTCTACCCCGTTGGCGAGCGGCCGACATGGCCATGGTGCTCGACGCCCGGGACGAACCTCCAGGTCTTGCCAGCAACGACGCACATGTCTTTTGACATGTCGGGAGGCCTGTAAAATTCACCCAGCGGCCCGTCCGCATGTCCGGTCTCCGGCGTTTTTGCTCGCGCAATGGGATGCGCCCCAAGACAACATTCATGGCCATTTCTGAGCGTGTGCGAATTGTGGTGGTGGACGACCACCGCGATCTGGCTGACAGCCTCGTCGAATTGCTGGAACTCGAGGGATTCGATGCCAGAGCGAGTTACGGCGGACGCGAGGCCCTCTCGTTGGTGGCGAGCTTTGATCCGCAGTGCATTCTGTTCGATATCGCGATGCCAGAACTCGACGGCCTCGAACTGGCACGGCAACTGCGAGAGCTGCACCGCGATGACATCGTTTTGCTGGCGATGACAGGAAACGTCCAGGATTCCCGCGTAGCGGATGCCTTTGCCGTCGTCGACCACTACTTCGCGAAACCCTTCGAGATTGCTGACCTTCTGAAAGTCCTGCGGCCCAAGCATTGAGTGCCCAGAATCCGACGCTGCGTCGACTTTGGTCGTTCGGGGCGCCAGCCAGCACGCGGCGATAGTCACATCGATTGCATGCCATCGAATGAGGTCCCGGCTGACCGTAAGTGGCGCATGACCGGCGGCCGCGCTCGGCGGACCATGGGGCTCGGTAAGAGAGACCGGGAATGCCGGCAGACCGCGAAGTCCAGGGCGGGAACCGATCAAATGGCGCCGACGCTGCCGGTGATCGGCAGCACGATGCCGCTGATGTAGCGACGATGCGCAAACGCTGCTGCAGCGGGCCGACATTGCCATGTATGTCGCGAAACAGCAGAAACGGGGCGTGTCATTCCGTTGGCGCAGCACACGGGCCGTCATCCGGCTTCGAAGCTTTGCGGGCTACTTGAAATTGCCCCACGCCCGGCGCTCCATGCCGACTGGAACAAAAGCTGACGGCGGTCAAGGACTGAAACTGGCCGATTCAAGCCCGTGACAAGTACGGTTCCAGCCCACGTTGAGGTGCGCGATCCCCGCAAAGGAGAGTGGCTGGTGCCGTGCCTTGGTGACAGCACCCACCCCCGGATGCACGAAGGTTCGACTGAGGCGCACCAAGGCTGCCGAGAATCGGACAGTAGCGACGCACGCCGCTCGACACGAAACTCCGGGGCTGCTGCTTCCTCCTCAAGGTGCGCGCTTCGCCAAGTCAGTCGCGCAACCGGTGCGTGTCACCGTGCCGTTCAGATCCTCGGCCTGACTGGTGTTCGTCGATGTCTGCGTGTTCCCGTCGGCTGACAACGTGAATGTTCGCGTGGCGCGCATGGTGCCCGTGAGCGCACCGGTGGCGGGGTCGTAGGTAAAGAGGCGGAATTTCGCCGTGTAGGTGGAGCCCTCGCGCGTCCATGTGCCGAAGCCCGGTCCACGCGAATTCGGAGCTTGACCGTTCGTGTCCGACATCGTCCCGCCGCGGTGATACACCTGTGACCCACGGAAGGTTCCGACAGGTGCGGAGCTCGTGCAGTCGCGGGGCGTAACGACGCCCTCCCACACGCCCTCGACCGGGTCGGCCGCGGCTTGCTGGGCGACAGCGTCGCCGCCTCCGCCGCAAGCCTGGAACATGAGGAACATGGCCATCGCGGGGATCGTAGCGACGGCAGAAGATTTGATCGAAAGAGGAGAGTTCATGATGAGCCTCGGAGTTGTTGAACGGGAAGACTCATCGTCTGCATTCCGACCGGCTGTGTCATTGCGACGTGGATAAAAAGAAGTCAAAGGTGATTCGGCCGAGTCGCCGGCTGCGAGGTCATCGCTAACATGGCCTCGTGCCCCGACCCCCGGCGCATACCGAGGCCTGCATGCCGGAACCCGCCTATTCGTTCGGTCACTTCCGTCTGGTCCCTTCCAGGCGCGAGCTGCTCGCGGCCGGGCAGCCACTGAACGTTGGCGGGCGCGCTTTCGATCTGCTCACCGCCCTCGTCCAAGGCGACGGTCGGGTGATGAGCAAGGACGAGTTGATGAGCCTCACCTGGCCACGTCTGGTGGTGGAAGAGAACAATCTCAAGGTCCAGATCGTCACGCTGCGCAAGTTGCTGGGTCATCCGGCGATTGGCACGGTGCCAGGCCGTGGCTACCGGTTTGCATTGCCGATCACGCAGGACAACGCAACAGCGAACGCCGTCACCCCAGACGAAGCCGATGCGGCACGAATACCAGCGTCGGGCGCCAGCGGCTCGCCCGGTCCGGTGACCTTGCAACTCCGCGGCAATCTGCCGGCGCAACTGCTGCCGCTTTTCGGACGGAGTGACGACCTCGCCGCCATCAAGTCGCTGCTGCTCGAACACGGCCTGGTGACGGTGAGCGGCGCCGGCGGCATCGGCAAGACCCGGTTGAGCCAAGCGGTCGCAGCCTGGAGCACGAGCGACTACCCCGACGGGGTCTGGTGGATCGAACTGGCACCGCTCAGCCAGGCCAACCTGGTGGCCACGACCATCGCCGAAACCCTTCGCATCGACCTCTCGGACGGACGCGATCCGACACAAGCTGTTCTCGCGCACGCACGCGGACGCCGCCTGCTGCTCGTGCTCGACAACTGCGAGCATCTGCTCGAGGCTGTGGCTTCGTTTGCCGCCGCGGCCTGCGGCGCGGCTTCGCAACCGCGCCTCTTGGTGACGAGCCAGGAGGTGCTGCGAATCCCCGCGGAACAGGTTTATCGGCTTGGGCCGCTCACGCTTCCGGAGCCCGGGGTGCACAGCTCCGTCGCAGCGGTCGCCGCGAGCGGTGCCGGCGCGCTGTTTCTGGCCCGCGCGCGTGCCGCAGACTCGCGCTTCGAGCTCAGCGCGAGCAACTGCGATGCGGTCATCGAGATCTGCCGCCGGCTCGACGGCATTCCGCTCGCGATCGAGCTGGCCGTGGCGCGGCTGCCCCTGCTCGGGATCGAAGGGCTGCGCTCCAGACTGAACCAGCGGTTCAGCGTTCTCACCGGAGGCTCGCGCGCCGTGCTGCGGCGCCACCAGACGCTGCGCGCCGCGCTCGACTGGAGTCACGGGCTGCTG
>Ga0307515_10020352_pt1 | contig 11843 bp, 4 predicted proteins | sample 17_EM_MG_FD_194513 | JGI IMG/M metagenome (GOLD analysis project Ga0307515, IMG submission 194513) | Populus trichocarpa ectomycorrhiza microbial communities from riparian zone in the Pacific Northwest, United States - 17_EM | ecosystem: Host-associated > Plants > Roots > Unclassified | place...
GGTGAGACCCTATGGCCTTTTTTTAGGTGGTGGATGGGGTCTGATTGGATGCCAAGTGATTGAGGTGTTGGTGATTGCAGCCTGGGTTAGCCTAACAATGGGACCTGTTTTCTTTGCACTAGACAAGCTTAAGATGCTGAGGATATCAATTGATGAAGAAGTAGCAGGCCTTGATATCTCTAGTCATGGACGCTATGCCTATCCTGCGCACCCGGAAGAGAGCCATCCTCGCTTCTGCGCAGATTATATGCGTATCCAAGATCAAAATCATTCATGATTCAATAGTACTTCTCCACTGCATCATTGGCTCTTTGGTTTGTTGTTTTTCTTTTTCTTCCTTTTTGGGTGAAGTCGAGTGTTTCTTCTCATCGATTCCTTTTCCATTTAAATTGTTTCTTCTTTAGGAAAGAAAACATACATATTCCTTCTGCAGGTATAGCTTTGTCGAAACTTTCCCGAGCACCTACTTGTTTACTTGAAAATCAATCTGCAGCGTCGTATGCTCCCTGACGCTTGCCCTTATTTAGGGACGGCAGCAGTAACTAGGACGGCATCCAAAACGGAAGAAATAATTAGAACACTAAATAACCTTTCTAAAAGAGAAGTAGAATAGCTATTAAACCCGGCCAATGAGAAATAATTAGAACACTACATAACCTTTTTTAAAAGAGATGTGGACCTAGAAAACATTAATTATAAACTAAAAGGGGAGGGATTAGGTAGTGTTCAAATTATTTATATAACATTATTTAATAGTGCTTTATTTTTATTTTTTTTATCAATGTTTTTTTTATTTAAATTTATTCTTTAATATTAGATTTTTTTTCTATTTAGTTATTATACTCTTATAACATGAATTTTAGGTTTAACGAGTTAACTCGGTTGACTCAATTTTTTTTCTTAATTGTTTTTTTCCTTCTAATTTCATCCTTTAATATTGATTTGATTGTGAATTAAATTTCATAATTTATTTTGTTTACTTTTTATTAGGTTATCTTGATCTCATGATCCAAGAATAATGCTTAACGGGTTAACCCGAGTTGACTCAAGTTGTTTTTTGTGTCTTTTATTTAATTGATTTTTTTTCAATTTTATCATTCAACATTGGGTCGATTGAGAATTAAGCTTCATAATCTGTTTTCATTTGTTTTTTATGAGAATATCTTCATGAGCTAGTCGGGGATTAGAATTTATAATTTGTTTCGATTTGTTTTTCATGGAGTTATCTCAGTCTTATGATCTAGGTTGCAAGTTTGACATGTTAACTTGGATCATTTTTTTAGGTCTTTCTTTAATTGATTTTTTTTCAATTTTATTATTTAATATTGAGTTAATTGGGAATTAGGCTTCATAATTTATTTTGATTTGCTTTCTATAGGGTTATCATAGTCTCATAACTCGGGTCATAATTTTGACATGTTAACCTGGGTTGTCTCAGGTTAATTCAATATATTGTTATTTTAATATTAAGAAAATATCATCTTGAAATTTTATTAGTCAAATATTGTTTTCATAAGTTGTATAGGTTGTTTTTTGAGTAGTAAAGTCAAGTGAGTTGTATCAGATAAACTGTCACGTGATTTTTTTTCTACTAGACAAAAAAACATTAGTAACATTTGAAATTTTTTTTTTGATGTTCAAGAAAAATTTAACTTGATCCACAACCAGCAAGAATCATTCATCTAGTAGTTACTTAACTCGGACAAACTTGGTGAGTTAATCCAAGAGGTCAAACCTGAATTGAATTTCAAATTAAATCTATTTTATTATTAATATGACAAAACCTGATTGACCTCCTGCCAATAAAAATGATAAACTACTCTCAAGTTACCCAACAACTTAATACCCAACCCCCTTTTACAAGTTAGACTCTCAGGTCAGTCTGAAAACCATGTCAGAGAATAACATGTATACAAAAATAATATCTATTAAAATATATATAAAGGTAGAGATTGTTAATACCGTTACATTCCCAAACAGCTCGGTTTGACACGCACCCACTAGAAAAAAGGAACATGAAGTATCCAATTTCATTAGTAAAATCTCGAATCGTCTCGTAAATAGCTCTAGTCTCTGGTTTGATGATCCTGTTTTTTCTACATTTAACACATGTATGATATCAACTGGGTTGCATCGTACACCATCTTATTTTCTGGCAATGCGGATCTGTTATTAATGAGAGGATTTGATTACAAAAATCTTGTTTTCAGAGCTCTAAATTGGTATAATCGTTCATTCAATATTACATCTCGGAGGTGTCTGAACTCGAAGCAGTTAAAGACATCTAAACAAAACTTTTGGGCAAGGCCACAAGTCAATGAACAAAATCATAAAATTACTAATATAACATTTCGCTCCACCAAAGTGTTACTTGCTGATATCGATCTGGCTAATACCTTGCAAATTGTCGCTTTTCATCTCCATCACTCTGCCTTCCGTAAGGATTGCTCTCATTGAAACCATTTCGGCTTCCTTTGTGTGTTTTCTTCCTAAACTTGGAAGCATTGCTTTCCATGTTTAGATTCACCTTCGGTGGAGAAGAAAAGCAAAATGAAGCAGCAACAGCCTGCAGATACCCAACATTAGCCATTTCATTGCTCCAAAAAATAAATAAAATTGTTCGTGCATGTAATCGCCCTTCTAGAATGTGAGTGACAAGAATGGTACCTGCAGATCGAGTCGGTGGACATTAAAGATGTCCTTCATAGAATGTGAATTATAGGCTAACATGTAAGATCTATATGCATCTTTAGCTGACTTGTTCAAATAGTAGTTGTTGGCCACCAACTTCTCCTGAAACAATCCAGTAGTTCTATTTAAGTTCTTTATAACTTTAGTTACCGGGATGAAACATGCAACTGTGAAGAAGTAGGACAGTACCAGCTGAGACTGAACATTTGCCAGCTTCTTCTGATCAAATTCATACTCTTTGACAGGGACTTTTGCTGCCTAGAAGAGAGATGGTAAGTTAAGAGTACACAAAAGGTGATTACAAAAGCAACGTTTAATCTTTATGAACACTCTTTTTCAATCTGATAGAAGATTTCAAGTATTCTTGCTTTTCAAAATTCTAATGCTGTGCATCCTACTGCATGATGAAACAAAACCAATTATTTATTGCACTGAGGTGGTGCCCTCTTCATAAAATAGAAGAATTGGAGATGTGTAAGATAAGCAGCTGTGATGAATCTCCTACATACCTTCAGATAGCGCAAAAACTGTAGCTCTTCTGGAATCAGGAAAAGCAAGGCATTTCCTTTTGCACCTTCCCCTCGTGCTGTTCGACCAACCCTGTGGATGTATTCCTGAAAGCAGTAAATTCAGAGCGCATGTTACTGAACATGCATGAACAAGAACATTGAGATATTAACTGAAACATGCTAGCTAGAAAGTATGAGCACCTTGGGTTCATCAGGAGGATCAAACTGCACAATCCAGTCCTACAAGCAGAAAAGGAAAGATAAGGAATAAATATTAGCCGACCTACAAGGAAATACAGCTTTCATGGTCTGAATAATAAATTATTTTTTTATGTGGAGGCCTTTAAGTGAGCAATTTACAAATTTTGAAGCACGATCCTTTCCAAAATCCCCAAAACCCATGTCGAGTTCAAACAAATCCAAATGCACCGTCTTAATTGAAGGTAATTTTGCAAAAATTTCAAATACACAAGTCAATCAATTAATCTAAACACCCACACCAAGAAAAGGAAACTTCCAGAGGGTGTCTTAATGGGAAGAGGCCAGGGAGATATCGATAGATGAAAAAATAATGTCTACAAATATTATTTCAATTTTCAACAACAATCACAACCCTCCCCCAACAAAACAAACACGACCCACACAAGCTTCTAGGGGCATAGATCCTAGAAGAAAAGCCTTGGTGAACAAAAGACTCATACCACAGCAGGAATATCAAGTCCACGAGCTGCAACATCAGTACAAAGCAAGATGCCTTTCTCTGCTTTGCAGAAATCAAAAAAGGTAGAGGTTCTTTTCTGTTGCTTTTGTTTTCCATGGATATCAAAGCATTCCACCTGAATGTATCTGAGAAGATCAGCATGAAACTTGACCGAGTTACATGAAGAGAAGAAGACCATCACTTTCTTTGACAAATTTCTCTTCAAAAAGGAGTACAAAAGGACAAATCTCTTGGCACTTGGCACTACACAATAGCCTTGCTGCAGACCTTCATTTGTGACCTACAATAGCAGACATCTTGTTAGGTTTAAAGCAGAGAGCTTGTTCTTGCTTATACATATGTTTATATGTATGAAAACAATTAGAGACTTAGACGCAACAGCATATCTACCTTCGTTCTACCATCATCCACATCAATATATACAGGAGTTGTCTGAAATGACAACCGAGCAAGGTCCTCCACCTGAGATGGAAATCCAACATCAGTTGGATCAACTAGAAGAAAAAAAAATACTGAATTTCACTATAAAATAAAAGGAAGAAAAAAAAAGCTGAAATTGTGTTACAATCTTAATCATTGAAATTCTGATTAAAGAGAAAAGGCAAGGAAAAGCATGAGTAGACTGAGCCAACATCAAAATGTGATGCCTTGAGAAAGATACCTTTTTAGTTTGGGTAGCTGAAAATAAAGCAGTTTGCCTAGCCTGCACATTGATTAGTGAACTCATCAGCTAAAAAGCATTAGATATTGCCAAAAAGAAATCTAAATTGTCATTGCAACCACAAACAGGAGCATAGCTCATTGAACACAACCACGTCACTGAATCTCATATGAACTCAAGTTTTAGCTAAGGACATATAATTAAGAAAAAAAATTTGCCGTTCAGTTAGCATTGAAAACAACAAGTCGTTGATAAGACATTTAATGCAAATACACCAAATACTATAAGAACAGCTTAGCAACTTACTACAAAGTGCTACTACTAATAATGTATGGAAAACATAGAGTGGATCAGTATAGTTAACATAAATTGTTTCACAGATTCCTTTGTGTTATGAACATATCTTTTTTACTTCTGAATCAAAAATCATACATGCATCCCAACATAATTACCGAAACATAATTTACCTTTGGTAGAAGCTTGATAATTTGCTTCATTTCTTCCTCAAAATTTGCCTCCAATATCCTGTCTGCTTCATCAATCGTAAGGCACTGCAAGTTTGAAAGGTTATTTAAGAATTAGGTAACGCTCTCAAGCAACTAATTTTACTACAGGGAGGAACATTTATTGATAAGATTTCTACGTAAGTCTTATACTGGCATTTACTAAACAACTAATATAGGCAATTACTAAACAACTAATATAGTCATAAGCTATTCAACCCGTGGTATCGGTTTGAAAGTAAAACAAGTTAATCATCATCTATAACAAGGTTAAAGCTTTATACAAGTTACCTTTAGATTCTTATAGATAAATCCCTTCGTATTTTGAAGATGATCAAGAAGTCGACCAGGGGTTGCCACTAGTAAATTTACCCCTTTAACAAGGCGTTCCGCTTCTCCTCTTCTTGCTGCACCACCAATAACCAAGCCAAGAGTCTGAGAGTGATACTTGAGAAGGTCTTTTGCCACAGCATGAGTCTGCAGGTTTAAATGTTGGATTAATCAAAAGAAAACAACAACTATCCAGAGCAACAAAATCTTCACTTTTCCAAACACGTTTTTTTCCTCCTTTCAATTGTGGCAAGTTGAGACCAAATTAGAGCATAATACCAATATAAAGTCACATCACTTTCCTCCTAAGCCAAAAGAAGGAAATTCAAATTGCAAAATTCATTGAAGCAGAGTCCATCAGATATGCGATGCATTCTGCCAACTAATTTACAATTTAAATAAAAGATGATAATCTTATCATTTGAATTAACTCAACCATCAATTACAATTTATCAGCAAGCATAATGTATATGTTGTACAAAGGACAGAGATCTTTTAACAGAAAGGGATATGTAAACCAGTAAATTCCATTTTTCTACGCCTGCTTTCATAATGACATGAAGAGAAAAGAAGGCAACAACTTCTAGTCCATAAATAATCCTAGCTCACAGATAATTTCTACAGGCCTCCTAATTGAAGATTTATAACATGGAATAAAGCCTGGTTTGACCAATACTATCTGAAAGGGAATAATATGATACTTCACAGGGAAGCGTCTGCGGGACAAGGATTATACGCATTTCTTTACCTGTATTGCAAGTTCTCTTGTCGGGCAAATAACAACAACACCCGTTCCATTGCGAGGAGCAAAATGAACATTATGTAATAATTCTACCGCTGGTATTAGAAACGCAAGAGTTTTCCCAGAACCTGTCCTTGCAGCACCAAGAACATCTTTTCCTACTAGGAGTGGTGGAATTGCCCTGGCTTGAATCTGTATTTGCAATGATACATCAGATATAAGAAACTTTTTATGCGCAAAAAGGGCAAAGAATGCAGACATCCTTAGGAAATTACAGTGGACAGTATATCCTTCCTCTAGACAGAGAGCAAGAAGATCTTTATATATAGAAGTCCCATCTAGACAAAGAAACATTACAAAGCTAGAAAAAATCTCACATAGAATTTGGAAAGCTTGAAGTTGTAATAAAATATCTTATGTAATGATATCAGGCTGTTCCTTAGAACTTAAAAAGAAAACAATATACCTGTGTCAAATTCTCAAATCCCATCTCTTGAATAGTCTTACGAGTGGCTTCGGATAATCCCAACGAGTCAAATGACTCCGTACTCATAATCCCACCTCCACTTTTCACCTTCTTCACCGTCTCTTTCTCTTCCTCCTCCTCCTCCTCCACCACCTTTTCTTTTTCTTTCTCTTCCTCTTCACTTTCCTTCTTACTCTTCTTATTTTTATTCTTCTTCTTCTTATCTTTCACCTCCTCAACTTCCCTATCCTCCTCCTCCTGCTCCTTCGCTTCTCCTCCTTCGATTTCATTGAGATTTTTCTCTTGTGCTTCTTTTTTTGCTCTGTTTCGCTTACGTTTCCTCTTCTTCATCTCTTCCTCCTCTGCTGATCGATTATGCTTCTGTTCTGCCATGGCGGCCACTGATTTCTGATTCTAGCTAGCTAGGGTTTTGTCGAGGGAATTGGGAAGACGAGTGGACATGGGGTTTATGGAATTTAGCATCTACAACTAAACCCTTCAAAAGTGAGTTCAAAAAGGACTAATAAGAATGGACTGGCCTTTTGGGATCATAAGTTTGGGCTTGGTTCTGGGCCACGTAGTTTTGTGGGTCCATTTCCCTTATTACATCATAATCCGAGAATTATTTAAAGGAAAAATAATTACTTTTTATGGTAAGCTTGTTTTGCAAAAAACATTTCTTTCATAGAATAGATTATTTTTTATTCATGATTTATGAATGATGATAATAAAAAATATTGCAATGTTTGTGATAAAAAATATGGTGGTGATAGTATAAATAATGTTTATTGTAATAACAAGACAATGCTGATAATGATAATAATAATAAAATGATGGTTATTTTAATAATAAGATAGTGGTGATAGAAAAAGTAATAATAATGACGGTGATAATTATGATGATAATAATAAAGTTATAACAATTGTTTTTATAAAATGATTGTTGTCGTGTAATAAATCAATGATAAAATGATGGTTATATTAATAAAAAAAATGATGAATGATGATAGATAGAGGTTAGGTGGGATAATGGTTGGTGGCTATGGTATTGGTGATGATGATATTTGTAGTAATGGATCAATAATAAAATAATAATTATATTAATAATAAAATGGTAAATAATAGTGGTTGAACATTACAATAAAATAATAATTACGAGATAATATCAACAATGATGATGATGTTGATAGGTGAATCATAAGTTAATATTCCACAAGAATAAAATTAAAGAAAACTTGTGACATCATAAAGTTTTTGGATACTTTTTTTCATTTAGCCTTGGAGCATCACAATATAATGGAAAACCTTAGATAAAAAAACGGAAGACAGAGAAGAGGCCTCATCAAAAAATCAAGGAAAATGAATGTAAGCTAGAAGAAGGTTTCACCTTTTCTCTATATATAAATGAGAGAAAACCTTCGAAATTAGCATCACACAGCCTCCAAACGTTGCCCCCACTTCTAGGACATCATTTACTATTAACAAAATCACCATGAAAGTTAAGCCTGAGTTATGTTTTTGAAAACTCAGTCTTGAACAAGTAAAAGTAGGTAATTACAAGATATTTACATATCAAAAGTTACTGTTGAATGCATGTACAGTCATGCTCACGCCAGTGCATAATCAGCTACTTCACATGAGAATCATAGATCATATATACAGGATCTGGAACTACAAGGGCCAACTTATCGATGTACATGAATAGCCTCTTGCAATCCTGAATCATAATCGAGGATAAATCAACAACATCAGCGTTGTCTGTATAGATCCAAAGGTCACCAGAATTGACCCTTTTAAGACTACCGCGACAGAAGGGGCACGATTGAGACCGCGGGAGCCTGGGATGAAAACAGAACAACATATCAAGTTACTATAAAAGTTGGGAAAGGCTAAGAAAACATAGGCTCACAACAGCATTGATACTGTGAGGACACTTTTAAAATAAGAAAACATAGGCCAACAAACCCTTCAAAGACGTAGTAGACCAGTCAAGGACCTCCATTCCTGAGACTGGAGGGTTGGCCTAACAGCTTTAAGATGGTTCAAAAGTTCCAAACAGGGAATGCATGTGCAACAGAAAATTATGTGCAGAGAAGTGATAAAATTGACCCTTTTTCTAAGATGTCCATGAGTATAAAAAAAAACTGTAGAAAAATACGATCATTTATCAAGCAACAAGCTCAGGTGGTTCTATACAAGTTAAAAGGATTCTTCTGTCTTGTGCAAGATGAGTCACAGGGTGGCATCAGATTCTTATAGACCCAAAAAAAGATCAGTTAAAAGCCCACAAACTTGCGAGCAATTGTTCAGCATCACAGGTGCACTGATCTCTACTCTTACATCAATGTGGGGTTAGATAGGTTTCACAAGTGAGTTTCGTAAGAAGGTGAAAGGAAGAACAATCACCAGATGCATCAAGTAATTGTCCAAACTTCAATTTCAGGGGAAAAACTAAAGATACATCCACATATTTTTTATTTTTTGTTGCAGTAAAGATGAGATATACAGAAATTGTCTGGGACCCATAGATAGAAGACAGAACGCTTACCAATCCTGATAGCACCTCAAACACAAAGAATGACTGCAATTAGGCAATACAACCTTGCTGTTCATCTCCAGGCAAATCCCACACTCTTCTTCCCTTTCTATGTCGAATTCTGAGAGTTTCCCCTTATCCCCCAACTCATCATTTCTTCTATATCTCAAAGTACATGCCTCTTTCTGTTTCCTATCTTCCACATCCGTAATTCCTCCTTGAAGTTGCAACAAAGAAGGAAATATCACCGCTGTTCATAGAAAACAAAACATGTGAGCTTGAAATTTGCTTCTACAAACTGAGCATGTGATTCCATCAAAATTTAAGGGTCTGCGAAAAAAGTTCAAAAAGTTTAACCTTCTCAGAGTATCACTCACCATAAAATTCTCCAATGCTAGCTTTCCTTTCTTGAACAGACATAGTGGTTTTCCCATCTGCATAGGTCTGCACCAATCACCACACCGTCACACCCCAACAAGAAGCTGTAATATTATTACTACATTTTTGAAGGTGATGAAGTGAAGAACAATCACAACAGACAAATTAAATAGATAAATAACCAGGCAACGAAAATGGAAGGGCACATAAAAGGGGTATGCTGACAAAAACTCAAACAATTCTATAACAAGCAAACTGAAATGAGTACCGTGGAAAGGAACGCACAAGATAAATAAGAATTCTTAGCAAACCCAGGGCACCAGCAAGATTACAATCTGTCCACTGGACGAGAAAGAGAAAAATTTGGGCTGCTGGACTATATGATAGTCGCATCTGAAGACGAGCTCCATCATTCTCCCTCGGATGATCTAAAGCACTGCATTAGCAGGATAGCATGTAAGCCACACAACAATAAAACTTGTTCACTCATTCTTCCCTTGCATGAAAAAATGAGAGAAACAATGATCAAAGACAGGAAATTGTTTAGACCAATAACAATCAACATTGCTCTCTAATTAAGATAAGCACGTTCTATCCAAATAAGCCCTTACAAAAAATCAGGTCTAAATCTAAGAGATGATGCAGTAAATGTCGAAAACCACAGTAACAGTATGGCCGGGGTTAAATTTATGACTACAAGTTTTATTAAAATTTACGTTCTTACAGAATAAAAAACACTGGTTTCTTTCTAGACAGTCTGAATCAACAAGCAGTAACGTGCCTGCTTTGCCAATCTTAAGGTTTCTACTTAACAAACTAGCTTAAAGACAAGAACTAAAATCAATATAACTAATATCGATCACAGAATTGAATAGCGGGCCACATTTTGCTAGAGAGAAAAGAAACACAAGAGACTGAAAACTTCATCTTTAATAAATACAAACTTAGATGCATCTTCTTCTTTTAACAATAATTGATGGTTGATGGCTACTTGTTTTAAAATCATTATAACTATAAAAGAAAAAAAAAATATTAGGCTACAAAAAGTGAAACATCAATTTCCCAGAAAAAAAAATCTTATTCTTCTGTTTTAAACATGATTGATCGTAAGTTTATAGGATTTTCACAAGAGAAAACTAGAAAAAAAAAAACATTTGTTTTCTCGTTGAAACACAGTCCCTTTAAATCCAACTTTAAGACCATAAATCAATTCACCAATTAAATAAGATTCAAGAATCATCGTAACTGCATTTTCTTATAATTCGGAAATTTCTTAATCTGGTTTATTCTCAACGGAAGAAAAGACAACAAGGTTGTATCCAAATTGCAAGGTATACCCATCACTAATGCAGTAGAGATTGAAAGCATAAAACAATTACGCCTCCAAAAAGTTAAACCTTACAAAAAAAAAAAATCAAATAGAAGAGAGAGGGGGGAGGGAGAGTACAGAGTATTGGCGTGCTGGATGTCAGCTTCGAGAGCTTTGAGAGAATCCTTGAAAGACAACTTTCCCATGCTTAGGCTCACTACTGTTATTTTCTCGGAAACCAATTCTCATCAAACAAACAAGAAAATAAAACTCCCCTCCGTGATTACAATTCTGTCTCGAAAAAAGTTCCACGACAAATCAGATAACTTAGAAAAAGAAAGCACACGATAAACCCCACTTGGCAAAACCGCGCACTCCGGCTCTTGTCTGTTATACTCCTCAAAAGTCAAAACTAGACGCAGCTCTGGCGTATGAGTCTATTTACTACTTTACCCTCTTCCGTCAGATTTGTCCCTTTCCTTTATTTCCAAGTACCTCGCGGAGTTCGTATCATGATTATACACTGTGTTTGTTTTTTTAATGGAAAATTAAAAATATAATAATGATTATTTTTTATTTTAAAATATAATAAAATATTTATTTTATTTTTTCAATTATTTTTAATATTAATATATAAAACAATATAAAAAATAAAAAAATTAATTTTTAAATTAAAAAAATTTAAAATTTTAAAAAATACGATTTTAACCACTCTCTAAATAGAACGAAGCTAAGAATTTATATATAATTGAAATTGAATATATTTTTATTAAAATTTGAATTTTTTTGTTTTTATTTATATTTTTAAATTATTTTAATATATTAATATTAAAAATAAATTTTTAAAAATAAAAAAATATTATTTTAATATATTTCAAATAATAATATTTTCAACCATCTTATACATTATCGTAAGCTTTTCGAGATCCATGATGGTTACTTGAGACAGGAGGGTGCCTTTGGAAACTGAAATTGCAGTTTGTTCTCGATAAGTATTG